>Ga0193726_1000549_pt1 | contig 38734 bp, 32 predicted proteins | sample H2c1metaG_FD_144928 | JGI IMG/M metagenome (GOLD analysis project Ga0193726, IMG submission 144928) | Soil microbial communities from a riparian zone of the East river system, Colorado, United States - H2c1 | ecosystem: Environmental > Terrestrial > Soil > Riparian zone | place: USA: East River... | reverse complement strand
GCGTGGCAAATATTTTTCCAGGAAAACCGACGCATCCCCAAACGCCGAGCGCGCTTCTCCCTGCGCTTCTTCAAGCCGCGCTTCAAGCTGCGCCGCACCCGGCACCATGCGCATCCCGCGGCCCCCACCGCCCATCGAAGCCTTCACAATAACCGGGTAGCCGATCTCCTCGGCAATCTTCCGCGCTTCCTCGACCGATTTCACGGCATTCTCGGTGCCCGGCAGAGTAGGCACGCCGGCCGAAGCTGCCAGTCGTCGCGCCGCCGTCTTGTCCCCCAACATCTCCAGCAACTCCGCCGTCGGCCCGACGAAAATGATTCCGGCCTTGGCACAAGCGCGCGCCAAAGCCGGATTCTCCGCTAGAAATCCGTACCCTGGATGAATCGCATCCACGTCATACTGCTTGGCCAGCGCTATGATCCCGGCGATATCCAGATACGCCTCGACCGGCCCCTTCCCGATCCCCACTTGATACGCCTCATCCGCCTTGAACCGGTGCAGCGCCAGCCGGTCTTCCTGCGAATAAATCGCTACCGTCCGCAATCCGAGTTCATTCGCGGCCCGAAATATCCGAATCGCTATCTCGCTCCGATTCGCCGCCAAAAGCTTTTTAATGGTCCTGGTTTTCTTCATCTCTGAACTGTTCTAGTCCCGGTATTTTCCAAATCCATGCACCCGTCTGCTGTCGGCAAGCCACAAATCCCTGCGCGAAATTCTACATTGTTTCACGCCATCAAGCGATTCCTGCCCCATTTTTTCAATTCATCAATCCACCAATTTCGATAGCCGCCACTTTGGTCATTCCCCGTTCCATGCCACTCACCTGCAGCAATCCGTGTGACCATCCCAAGCGAACACACCTTTCCCCTCCCGCGCGCCCTGCTGCCGGAATGAAACGAATTCATTGCGAGGAAACGATCTAATTCGGGGAACTTCGCGCCGGAACGTCTACGGCAGCTTTCTCCAAGTTCGCCGGCGGCGCCGTCTTCAGCCGTTCGAGCTGCACTTGCACTTTCGCCCAGGCCTTGGCATTTTTCTTCGTGGAATACGCCGCGTCACTCTCTCCATAAAACTTTATCAATTCCTCCCGAGCCGGCGCCGGCGCTTTTGAAAAGTCTTCCTTGGCGAGCGCGTCGAGCAGCCTCGCATGCACATCATCATTCATTTTATATTTTCCCGGCCCCGTTTCCCCGCCCGTATCGAAGTTGTCATTCAGCAAAACCAGATTCCGCTGATTCACTCCGTCCAGCAAAACGCGATAGCTGTCCACCGTAGCGTTAAAACTATTTTCAAACATCAATTCCGTTTCCGGAGTCGGCGTCTTCAACTGCAACACTCGTAACGGACCAACTTTCGGCAAGATCCTGAATAGCACCGCCAGAAGCTTCTCCCCAAAACTCGGTGGCTGATAGTCCTTACCCCAATTCTTCTCAAAACTCGCCCGCTTTAGGTTGTACATGAACTTTTTCTTGGTAATTCCCGGAAGGTCTTTCTGTATCTCATCCTTTTTGAGTGTCCAGGCCACCCGCGTCGCTTTTGGTATCAGCTTGCTCACTCCGTAGCGGTAGGAATTAAAAGCCTTATCCGGATTGGCCAGAACATCGTCCAATCCCAATCCGTAGGTCTCTTGAAAGGCTCGTGCCAGCAACTCTTCGGCGACTTGAAATCCAATGAAATCGTGATAACTGTCCGGGGCATAGCGCTGTTTCGCCACTTCCAGCACATCAAACCCGAATTCGGTCTTCACGTGCGCGAGCGGGTCATCCTCATACGTTACGCTGTCGCCAAATTTCTTTCTCAGCTTGGGATACAAAATCGGCACGGCCCGGTTGGTCCCAATTTTATGACCATCATTGTCCGCCGCGTAATGCGCCAGTGCGCCCAGCGCGAACGCATATTCATCCAAGGTCTTCGCATCGCGCAGCAGCGCCAGTACAAAATCCCCGCTTCGTACGTAGTGCGTCAAATCGCTGAAAAAATGACTCCCGTGCGGGTAATAGCCCATATCCTGGATAATCGCCCCGCCGTACACATACCCGTGCGCCTCGCGCAATTCGTCCTTCGTTGCATGCGGAAACCGCTCGAGCAACATGGGCCGCAAACTCTTCTCCCACGAGACATCAATAATCGCTTCATGCGACAGCACAGAATACGCGGCGCATCGCGCGGGCCATCCCGCAGAAATACAAGCCGCGCAGAGGATCGCCACCGACAGTGTATAGATCGCGCGCGCCATCCGACGAACAGGTTCCTTCCCTTTACCGAACAACTCTGGTTTGTACTCGATTGATTCTAACAGGAGAGAATATGCGAGGCAGTAAGGTAATTCCGCTAGGCAAACTGGATTACTACTGTAAACGGGATCGGGATCCGCCTTCTGGGGCGGACCGGTCTAGCGACAAGGGCTTCTAATATTTGCGCAAAACTCCAATCACGCGCCCCTGAATCTTCAACTCGTTGGTCCCTACAATAATCGGTTCAAACTCCGAATTCGCTGGCTGTAGTCTCACCTTCCCCGGCCCCTCCCGATAAAACCTCTTGAGCGTAGCCTCTTCATCCCGAATTAACGCCACCACAATGTCCCCCGCATTGGCCACCTGGGTCTGTTCACACACCACATAATCCCCGTCCATGATGTGATCCTCAATCATGGAGTTGCCTTTCACCTGCAGAGCAAAGGAATTTCCCCCCCGCGCAAAATCCCCGAGTGAGAGCGTCTCCCGCTCTTCCACCGCTTCCAGAGGGCTTCCGGCTGCGATCCGACCCACCATCGGCAGTTCCTGACTGCGCCGGTCGTTCACCTGCTCTTTCACGGACTTGGGCAACTGCAGAATCTCAATCGACCGGCTCTGGTTATACCCGCGCCGGATAAATCCCTTCTTCTCGAGAGTCGTAATGTGCTTGTGCACCGTTGCCAGCGACGTCAATTTCAAGCCCTTGCCTATCTCTTCAAAGCTCGGCGCGTACCCGTGCTTGGTCTCAAAGGAAACCAGGTAATCCAGCACTTCTTTTTGTCGTTTTGTCAGAGCCATAAGCGCGCCTCCACACTTTTTGCCAACTCCAGAACCTTAGGCGAAAAGAAAGCGAACGTCAAGCGAAATCTGGGTCGCGCGCGGCACCAGCCTGTCCGCTTCCCATCATGGCCGTGGGCGGAATCTGGATTTTCTCGTCCCTCGCACTTGTTTTTTTCCTTTCTGCCCGCACACCGATGGTCCTGTTCGGCCACCCATTCAACCGGCCCACAAGCGTGACTCTTTGGGCCCTCAATTCCATTCTGTACATCGTTGCCGGCCTCGGATTGTTCCGGCTGAAACCATGGAGTCTTTCGCTTTCCCTCGGATTGCAGTCCTTCGGGATCCTCAGCGGCATCGTCACCACGTCGAGCCCGCGCGATGAAAGCGTGATACTTCAGCAATTGACGGACTCTCTCTTTGCGGCGCTTACAAACATCACACCGGAATACGTCCACCACCTGCGCCTGTTTGGTTTTACAGGAATGGTTGCAGGCCTTGTCGTCATCGCCCTTCTGCCGGTCTACCGTTCCCGCTTTCTCGCCGCAGCCGCTGCCCAAGTTGCACCGCCGGCGCCGGGTTTTTCCGCGTCCTGAAGGTTTGCTTGCCGAATAGGCGAAGGCCAGGCGAATTCCACTTTTTCCCGTTCACCCTCGCTATCCACCCGCTGGACTGCAAATCCTGTCCACTCCGGTTCGTTTTTCCCAAAAAAAATTCGCGTTTTTTGAAGCATCAGCAAAATCAATCGTGAAAATTTGATTTTCCCATGTCCTAATAAGCCTCATTCCCTTCATTGCTTTACCGCCTGTGGTATTCTTGACTGACGGCTCTTGCGCTCCGCTTTTCCGGTTTCACCGTACTCCGCGCGGTACCGCAAGGCTGTAACCGTCCTCCTTACGGCGTTATCAAAGGAACCAGCAGCAGCCGAGCAGGAATAGGAACACGCGAAATTATGGCAACAATTACAGAAATCCCACTGCCCAAGTCCAAGCGCGAAGTCATTGACCGCGCGGTCATCCGTTTCGCCGGCGACTCCGGCGACGGCATGCAAATCACCGGCAGCCAGTTCACCAACACCGTCGCGCTCTACGGCAACGACATTGCCACGTTCCCCGATTATCCCGCCGAAATTCGCGCCCCGGCGGGCACGCTCCCCGGTGTCAGCGGATTCCAGCTCCACTTCTCAAGCGATGACGTCTTCACTCCGGGCGATTCCGTCGACGTGCTCATTGCCATGAACCCCGCCGCGCTTAAAATGAACCTCGCCGACCTCAAAGCCAACGGCATTCTCATCGTCAACACCGACAGCTTCACGGAAGCCGACCTGAAAAAAGCGCAGGTCAAAGTAAATCCTCTTGAAGACGGGTCTCTCGACAAGTTCCGCCTCTTCTCCGTCGAACTCGAACGTCTCACTCGCCGCTCGCTCGACCATCTCGGCCTCGACGCCAAATCGATGGACCGCTGCAAAAATTTCTTCGCGCTTGGCATGTGCTATTGGCTCTACAACCGCTCCATGGACTCGACAGTCCGCTGGATCGATGAAAAATTTAAAAACAAGCCGCTCCTCGCCGAAGCCAACAAGCTCGCGATGAAAGCCGGCTACTCCTACTGCGAAGCCACCGAAGCGTTCCAGATCAGCTACGAAATTCCTCCTGCCAAACTGGAACCCGGCCTGTATCGCAACATGAGCGGCAACCAGGCGCTGGCACTCGGCTTTGTCACTGCTTCACAAAAATCCGGACTCACTCTTTTCCAGGGCAGCTATCCCATCACGCCCGCTTCCGACATCCTGCACGAGCTCTCGCAGTATAAGGACTTCGGGGTAATGACCTTCCAGGCCGAAGACGAAATTGCCGCCATCACCAGCGCCATCGGCGCGGCCTACGGCGGCGCCCTTGCTCTCACCACCACCTCCGGCCCCGGCATGGCCCTTAAAACCGAAGCCCTCGGCCTCGCCGTAGCGATTGAAATGCCGCTGGTCATTGTCGACGTTCAGCGCGGCGGCCCTTCGACCGGCCTCCCCACCAAAACCGAGCAAGCCGACTTGCTGCAAGCTCTGTTCGGCCGCAATTCCGAAGCACCGATTCCAGTGATCTCGGCCTCGACGCCGTCCGACTGCTTTTGGGTCGCCCTGGAAGCCTGCCGCATCGCCACCAAGTATATGGTGCCGGTCATCATCCTCAGCGACGGCTACCTGGCCAACGGCTCGGAACCGTGGCGCGTCCCCGAGCTCCATGAAATCCCGGAGATCCCCGTGACCTTCGCCAGCAATCCTGAAGGCTTCCTGCCCTACAAGCGCGACCCTGAAACGTTGGCGCGCCCGTGGGCCATTCCCGGCACGCCCGGCCTTGAACACCGCATCGGCGGACTGGAAAAACAAGACGTCACCGGCAACATCAACTACGAACCACTCAATCACGAAAACATGGTCCGCATCCGCGCCGCCAAAGTAGCCGGCATCGCGCAGGACATTCCTCCCGTTATTCCCGCGGGCGATGAAGAAGGTGATCTTCTGGTGGTCGCCTGGGGCTCCACGCACGGCGCCATCACCGCCGCCATCAACGCTCAGCGCGCGACGGGCAAAAAAATCGGCCACGTCCACCTGCGCCACCTGAATCCGTTACCGACAAACTTGGGCGATGTTCTCCAGCGCTACAAGAAAGTTCTCGTCCCGGAACTAAACATGGGGCAACTCCTCTGGGTCCTCCGCGCGAAGTATCTGGTCGACGCTGAAGGCCTGAACAAAATCCAGGGCCGCCCCTTCAAACAAGCCGAACTGGAACAAAAGATCGAAGAAATTTTCACCACGGAAGGTTTCTGATTTTCTCTGCCCCTGAATTTGTCGGGAAGGGGTTCACCCCTCCCGTTCGAGCAATAAGAAAACGTAAGCGCCGCGCACGCACGGAGATCGAATCATGAGCACCGCAACACTACCGCCAGTCCTGACCAAAAAAGACTTCCAAACCGACCAGGAAGTCCGCTGGTGCCCCGGTTGCGGCGACTATGCGATTCTCTCGGCCGTCCAATCCGTGTTCCCCGAACTCGGCATCAAGCGCGAAAATTTCGTGGTCATCTCCGGCATCGGCTGCAGCAGCCGCTTCCCGTACTACATGAACACTTTCGGCTTCCACACCATCCACGGCCGTGCCCCTGCCGTGGCCACGGGCCTCAAATCCCTGCGTCCCGATCTAGAAGTCTGGGTCGCCACCGGCGACGGTGACGCCCTGTCCATCGGCGGCAATCACACCATCCACATGCTCCGCAGAAACGTCGGCCTGAAAGTCCTGCTGTTCAACAATAAAATTTACGGCCTCACCAAGGGACAATATTCGCCCACCTCGGAAGTGAACAAGAAAACCAAATCCACTCCCTACGGTTCACTCGACCGCCCTTTCAGCCCCATTTCGCTGGCCATCGGCGCCGAAGCCACCTTCGTCGCGCGCAGCGTCGACGTCATGCAGGGTCATCTGAAAGACACACTGAAAGCCGCCGCCGCCCACAAAGGCTCGGCCTTCACCGAAATTCTGCAAAACTGCAACATCTTCAACGACGGCGCATGGTTCGCCATCACCGAACGCGATGCCCGCAGCGAAAACATTGTCCAGCTCGAGCACGGCAAGCCGCTCATCTTCGGCAAGAATCGCGAAAAAGGCATCCGCCTCAATGGCCTGCAACTTGAAGTCGTCACGATCGGCGCTGGCGGCATCACCGAGGCCGACCTGCTCGTCCACGACGTTCACAATCCGGCACCCGCCTACGCCTTCATGCTCTCGCAGATGGAAAAGCAACCCGGCTTTCCCACGCCCATCGGCGTCTTCCGCTCCTGGCCCGACGTCCCCCGTTACGAAGACGTACTCAACCAGCAGATCAAAGACGTGATCGCCAAGCGCGGCCCCGGCGACCTGAACAAACTCCTGCGCGCTGGCGATACCTGGCGCGTCAGCTAACCCGTTTCTGCCACTGCCGGGGTATTGTTCCGGGAGGGCGCGCTAGAATCGTCCGCGCCCGTCTTTTCCTCGCGTCGCGACCAACCGCAACTGTTCATCCTGCCCGTCCTGCCGTAGAATGCCTCCGCAATGACCTGCCCGACCTGTAACAGCAATCTTCTTCCCTATCAGGCCTCCTGCCCCCATTGCGGCCGCTTCGTCGGACTCCCCAGCCCGGAAGCTCCGAGCGGCCTGCGCCCCGTCCACTGGCTGGTCCTGTTCAGCGTCTCCGTTTTCCTGCTTGGCACCGGCTGGTTCGTCTATTTCTTCGCGCGCCACTGGGAAGACTTCGCCCGCCGCTCCAAAAGTGCCGCTGTTGTCTCCGCTCCCAGACCTCGTCCTGCCGTGAGCCTGGCCGTGGTGCACGGCAATATCGTGCAACCCAGCGAACTTCACCCGCACGGAACTCTCTACTTTGTCCCCATCGGCCGCCAGGTTGTTTCAGCGCAAACCCTCGCCCGCTACTACACCCACAAATTCAATATCCAGGTCCACGTTCTGCCTGCCATTTCTCCCACCCCGGACGACCGCGATGCCGTTCGTAATCAATACATCGCCGAGGAAATGATTCTCACCATGCGCCACGCCTATCCAGCGATCGCCCGGGCCCCCCAGTCGGTCATGATTGCGCTCACCGATGAAGACATTTACCCTCGTTCGCTAAACTGGAAATTCACCTACGCCTTCTATTCCTACTACCGCTTTGCAATCGTCTCCAGCCGTCGCATGGATCCTGGCTTTGAGCACGAGGAAGATCACAACGCCACCGAAACTCTCCTCAATACCAAGCAGCTCCTCACCACCTACATTGCCAGGCTGTATTTCCGAATCCCGCAAAGCTTTGATAACACCAGCCTCCTCCATCCCTCGATGGAGCCTGACGCCGGCTCCGATGACCTCTACGAATCCGATCTCCACTCTGAACAATCCGCCAACGGTCTCCGCGGCACCGGCTGGCCCTGCATCGCCGCCGCCTATTCCTACGCCACCGGCAAATTCCAACATTCCTTGCCGGCCATCGACGATTGCGGCCAGGCTCCGCCGCTTGTCTCCCCCGACGTCGAACTGTTCACTGCGCAGCTCGCTACCGGACAATTTCAGCAGCGCGCTATGGATTTCCAGTTGAACTCGTCTCCCCCTATCGAATTCAAACGTGCCTACCTTTCCGAGTATCTGAACCCGGCCGCCCTTGGCCTTGGCGTCACGCACAACTTCAACAGCTGGCTCTATTCCAATGGCGAAGACAAATTCACCGTCCTCGACATCATTCACGAAGATGGCGAACAAGAAGAACTTGCCCGCACCAGCCCCGGAAAAGGTTTCAGGCCGGACGTCGTCTTTGAAAATAGAACCGACGCGGGAGAACTCTTCGGCGCTCGCGCCACTTGGGATTCCGGTCACTTCAAAGTTCGGTATCGGGACGGCTCCTGGGCCACCTATCTTCCCTGCAAGGATGGGCGCTGCTTTTGCAGCGGTTATTCTGACGACAGGGGACGCGCCCTGCGCTACGACCGCGACTCCTCTCTCGCGCTTCGCCGGGTCTCTGCTTCAGGTGGCGCTGGAATTGATTTTCAATCCGATGAGCAACAACGCATTACCGCGGCCGACGCCGGGGGCGGCTCTCACTCGTCTTATGAATATGACGCTTCCGGCCGCCTCCGGCGCGTGCTGCGCGGTGACGGCCAAATCACTGTCTACACCTACGACACCGCCAATCGCATGACATCGGTCGCCGTAATCCGCAAACCCGGCGACACTCCAAAAACCATCCTCAGCAACGAATACGGCGGCGACGGACGCATCACCCGCATCACCTTCGCCGACGGCTTCACCTTCCGCATGGATTACGGCACTATCCTCGACAATCGGGTCTCCCGAGTCCGCGTCACCGACGCCCAGAACAAAGCCCTCAACCTGTCCATCTCCACTGACAACTACGTCGTCCGCTCCCCCACCATCCGCTTCCCGCTGGTCTCCAGCAAATCAAGTGCCACCAAGAACTAATTCACGCCTCGTTATTCGAAGCAAAAGCACAACCCCGACCGCGCTGCACTCGTTTGCGGTGGAGCGCACGATTTCTCCTTGACACTCACATTCCCGGGGAACAGGATCATTTCGAGGTTTCGCCGTTTGAGGCGAGACTCCAGCTTCGAAGTCCGAAAGTAGTTTTGTTAAAGGTCAAGCTCCGCATCGGGCGCTAAGAGGGCACAACCTGCTCCTTTTTATTTCCTCGATGGAGCCCTACCTCCTGTCCGACGTACAGGTCTACGCACCCAAGACGCTAGCGGTTCGAAGGCACCCCACTTAAACCCGCTTCGCTTCATGCGAACGGGAGTTGTGAATTTCAAAAAAAGGAGAACAACCATGTCAGAATCAAACAAAAATATCGTTCGTCGTTTGTTCGAAGAAGTCTGGAACAAGGGTAATCTGCAAGTGACAGACGAGCTCTTTGCCCCCAATTACGCTCACCATGACGCTTCCACCCCCGATGTTGGACGAGGCCCCGAGGGTGAAAAGAAGCGAGCGACTCTCTATCGCGCCGCCTTCCCCGACATTCGATTGACGGTCGAGGACATCATTGCCGAAGGCGACACAGTCATGGCTCGTTGGTCTTGCAGAGGTACTCATAAAGGTGATTTCAGTGGGATCGCACCAACCGGGAAGCAGTTCAACATCACCGGGGTAAGCATCGCCCGCTTCACTGGCGACAAGATCGCAGAAGGTTGGGTCAACTGGGATGCTCTGGCCCTTATGCAGCAGCTAGGCGTCGTCCCTGAGCTCGGCAAAGCCAAATCCGCTTCAAGGTAGCGTAGCGAGTTCCCACTTAACCGCAAGGCCCGAGCAAATCGGGCCTTGGTGTTCTCCTCTCTCGTTTAACCGCCTGGATTCCGTGTCCAGATGTCTGGTTCCTGCCACGGGCCGGGATTACCGAGCTACCACACCGATGGTTTTAGGGTGTCCTTTGGCAGCCGGAGTCTACAGTACAACTGGCTGACATGCCGCTCCGGCAATCGCGTGTGATGTACGGCCACCGAACGCAGCTTTGGCAAAAGCCCATTTCAGGTAGCGATTCACGTCCACACGCAGCACTCTGCAACAAACCCTGTCGCCGCTGACATGCACGCGCAGCCTTGTTTCCGAACAATACATTGCCAATTTTTTGGAGCAGTGGCAGGGTAAATGAACGTAAGTGGAAACCACTGTTCTCTAGAGTCTAAGTCCTTCGTAACTGGGTGAGTTTCTCAACTTGGTCTCGAAGGAGACTGCTTCCATAATTGCTCACCCCTTTTTAACCTGAGCGTTAGTTTGCGAAGGACGCTCTTTTGCACTCGCCCAAGAATTTATCCTTTCTTATCAATCACTTCCGCACTCTTTTGCTCTTTAGCTTGGGGAGGGGTGCAACTACCGAAAACTCCATCCTCATCGGCAGTCCAAAATGACTCCCGCCAAACTCCACTCCATGAAACTTCTACATCGCTGTATCATCAAATTAGAATCTGTCCGGCCTTCGCCGGAAGCCCCGAATCTATGGAAGATCTCTCTAAACTCGGAACTCTGGGCCTTCTCGGCGACGCTGATCCCGTCCCCCAGGGCCTGCTGCTCTCGAGCGCTGAGCAAGCCAAGACCCTCAGCCTGCTCTACGAAGTCAGCCGCGAGCTCACGTCGATCCTCGATCGCGAAGAACTGTTCCGCCGCATCGCCCAGCGTGTCAAAAAACTCGTCAACTATCATGTTTTCACAGTCATGCTCTGGAACGAACGGACGCAGCTCCTTGAAGGCGTTTTCGCCATGCATTACGACGATTCCATCCCCGCGCGCTTCCGTGTTCCCCTCAATCGCGGCATCATCGGAATTGCTGCCGCCGAACGCCGCAGCATTCGCGTCAATAACGTGGCCAACGATCCGCGCTACATCGATTGCGGAGATTGCACGAACCTTGATCTGGACGTCCGTTCAGAACTCGTCGTGCCACTCCTTCTCCAGGATCGCCTCATCGGCGTGCTGGATTTGGAAAGCACCGTAACGCATGCCTTCACCGAGGAGCACGAACGCCTCCTGGTTACCCTTGCTTCCTACATCGCCATCGCGCTTGAAAATGCCCGTCTCTACGCCGAAGCCCGGGAAAACGAGCAGCGGCTGCGTGATGACCTGGACACCGCTCGTGAAATTCAGCGGCAGCTTCTCCCAACCGGCGCGCGCGAGGTTCCTGGACTCGACCTGGCCGCAGCCTATGTTCCTGCCCGCGAACTTGGCGGCGACTTCTATGATTTCCTTCCGTACGGAGAAGGAAGAATCGCCATCGCCCTCGGAGACGTTTCCGGCAAAGGCACCGCCGCCGCACTCTACGGCTCACTCGCCATCGGTACCATGCGTGAACTCGTCGTCGACCATCCGACCGAGCCCGCGCAAATGCTCGCGCTGCTCAACAGCCGCATGCATAACGCGCGGCTCGACGCCCGTTTCATCGCCATGCTCTTTGCTGTCTTTGACGCGCCAACGCGCAAGCTCACGCTATCCAACGCTGGCGGCCCTTATCCGCTTCTCGTTCGTGAGGGTGTGGCCCGGGAAATTCAAGTGGCGGGAGTTCCGCTCGGTCTTCTCGCCATGGCCGAATACGATGAACTCACAGTGGACCTGCTGCCGGGTGACATTGTTCTGTTTGCCTCGGATGGCATTCTCGAATCCGAGAATGTTTCTCACGAAGAGTTTGGCCCGGCCCGTCTGTGCTCGCTACTGGGACAAATCTCCCCGCAGGATTCCGCCAGTGAAATCGCGGACAAAATACTCAGCGCCACCAATCTCCACAGCGGCCAGGACACCCCTCCGCACGATGACCGCACGCTGCTGGTCTTGCGCGTCACGGACGAAGACTCGTCCGATCTCTCAAAGTTGCCGATCATTTATTAATTTTTACACATGGCCAGAGTGCGCTTTTTGGCTGTCAGACGAGCGGCGGGCAAAAATCAGCGGGCAGCGGGAACCGGAGGAGTCACGGCAATCGCTTGCAGCAGTTCCGGATTTTTCAAAACCGGCAGCCACCGTTCACGAAGCGCAGCGAACTCCGGGAGATTTTTCTTGCTGACCGGATCCGAAGGTGGAAGTCCCAGCTTCTCGAAATTTTTGTACTGCCCCTTTTCCAGAATCCGGAAATCCAGATGTGGCCCGGTGGAAAGGCCCGTGCTGCCGACGAGGCCGATCGTTTTCCCGATTTCGATGTGCTCGCCGGCGCGCACATACATCTTGGACAAATGCAGATACATTGTCTCGTAGCCGTTGAAATGCGCAACCTGCACCATGTTGCCTTCGCCGCCCTTGCGCCCGGCAAAAATTACCTTGCCGGCACCGATCGACTGCACCGGCGTTCCGATCGGCGCACCGTAATCGGTGCCCATGTGCGCGCGGTAGGTTTTCAGAATCGGATGAAAACGCGCCTTGCTGAAATGCGAAGTGATCGCCGCGCCGAATTTCAGCGGTGAACGCAGAAACGCTTTCTGTAGGGATTTTCCGTCCGCGCCGTAGTAACCAGCCTGCCCGGCTGGATCGTGAAATAGCAGCGCCTGGTACTTGTGGCCGCCGTTGTTGTACTCGGCAGCGAATATTTTCCCGTAGCTTGCGGTTTGGCCGTTTGCGTATTTTTTCTTTTCCAGAATCACGCGAAACGTATCGCCTTTGCGCGGATCGGTGTAGAAATCCAGGTCGTAGCCAAAAATCTGCGCGAGCCGAATGGCAAGTTCAGGAGATTCTCCTGCCTCGGAAATGGAATTAAAAAGCGAATCGTCAATCTGACCGACTACCGCAACGGTTTCTGTTTTGGAAGGAATATCGCGAATCGCCGCAGAGAATCCTTTTTCATCAGGAGTGATTCGCAGCATGCGGTCGGTATCGATCTTGTAGTCAATTTCACGCAACCGCCCTTCCACTGTGCGGTTCACGGTAATCGAGTTTCCGGCGCGCACTTGCCGCAAGTTAAAAGCGCGCTGCGCTGCAATGGATGCGTCAGAAGCTTCGGCCGGAGTGAGCCCAAACTTTTGTAAGGCCGCCACAAAATTTTCGCCGGCAGGAATGCGTTTTTCCGTAAGGAAGACAGCTTCCGCGCGAATGCGCGCAGCATCAGCTTCTGCCAGTTGCGCTTGTTCGTGAAATTCAGACGTCGCGATTTTTTGCTGACGAAAAACGTACCCCAGAGTAGCAGTGCCTGCCGCAATGACCACGAGCAGGACGATCAGAAACCGACGATTCACTTTCCCCCCAAAGCCACTCGCGGAATTTTTCGCCGCCCCTCATTGCGAGGCGACCCCGTTCCTCCGACCGTATTGGCAGCTTAACTCACACACTGCCCGGCCTCAACGAGAAATCGCGGTCCGTATACTACCGGAAGCATGGCGGAATGCTTGCCGCCGGCGCGCAACAAGACAACGCAACAAGATTGCAGTAACCGTTGGCTTTGGCCTCCAGCAAGGCTCGACTATGCTACGGAGTTAACGATGGCCTGAACTGGCGAATTCCTACGGCGATTTGCGTTACGAATGAAGGAAGCGAAAAGACCGGCCGGGGAATTACAGAAAGATAAGCGCTGTGATTTAGGCGTATTCTCTAATGGTTCTGTGCAATTGCCGAGGCTATCAGGTAGGATGCCACTTATGGATACTAAAACCTTTTCACGACGGACCTTTCTGGCCATGTCCGCGGTTGCACCCTTTGCATTCCGCGTGAGCTCTGCTTCAAGAATCCCGATGGGGCTTGAGATGTATTCGGTACGGGATGAGTTGGCAAAGGATCCGTTTGGGACAGTGAAGGCTGTGGGGGCGATGGGCTATGCGGGTGTGGAGTTTTATGCGCCCTATTTTGAGTGGACCCATGGGCAGGCAAAGCAGATGAAAAAGCTGCTCGACGATCTGGGTATGAAATGTTTTTCGACACACAATGACGCGAACTTTCTGAATAAGGACAATATTCAGAAGGCGATTGATTTAAATCTGAATCTGGGAAGCAAATATGTTGTGATGGCGAGCGCGCAACCGAAACCGGGACTGGATGGATGGAAGGAAGTGGCAGCCGCATTAAATTTTGCCGCGGATCGACTGGAAAAAGACGGACTGAAGACCGGATATCACAATCATCAACCGGAGTTTACGCCGGCGGACGGCAAGCGCCCGATTGAAGTGATTGCAAGAAATACCAAGCCGACGGTAATGCTGCAACTGGATGTTGGAACTTGCCTCGAGGCCGGGTCGGATCCGGTGGAATGGATTCGCGCGAATCCGGGCAGAATTCGTTCGCTCCATGTCAAAGATTGGTCGCGCGATTCGAGCAAGGCCTATTCGGTATTGTTCGGCGAAGGCCTAGTGGACTGGAAAGCGGTGTTTGCAGCGGCCGAATCGGTTGGCGGCGTGGAATACTATTTGATGGAGCAGGAAGGCAGCCGGTATTCACAATTGGAGACGGCGAAGAAATGTCTAGAGAATTATCGGGCAAAGTTTGGATAAGCGATAATCCAGAGATTCCATTGATATGGTGGAGGCTTCTGCAGCGCCACGGGAATTAGCCAATCCTGCACGACTGGCGCAGTGCACTGCTTCTCAAAAAACGAGGTTACTTGCCGGAGCCGATGACTTTGGCTTCGACCGGGGTGGGTGCTTCGGCGAAATAGTTTTGTTCACGGAGTTTGCGATAGATGCGGCCGGCAACTTCGGCAGCGGTCGGACCTTTCACAGCGCGGGTGTTGCCGCGAAGAAGAACAGCCAAAGCAATCTTGGGATGAACTTCATCGGCGTAGGTGACAAACCAGCCGATGCGCGACGGCGTGGTATGGTCGTCGCAGGTGCCGGTTTTGCCGAGTGGGGTTTCCTCTCCGCCACTATCGAAGCTGGACTTGCCAGTGCCGTAAAGCACTGCTGCCAGCATTCCTTCGCGAATTTCCGGAAGGATTGAGGCGATGTTCAGTTCGCGCTTGATGCGCGGCGTGAAATTCTGCACTTCTTCCGCACTATGCGGATATTGCAAATAATACAGTGTTCCGCCATTTGCAAATGCCGCCGCGAGGGACGCCATCTGCAGGGGAGTCACCTGAATGCCTTCGCCGAAGCTGGACATCCGCGCTACGCCCCCATACGCGGGAGGAGCGATCGGAAACGAGCCCGGGTGCTCGTCTGGCAGATTGTAGCCCGCCAGTTCACCGAGACCGAGCAAACGGCCATAGCGAGAAACGGTTTCAAAACCCATGCGCGTGCCAAGCTGTTCAAAAAACACATTGTTGGAGTGCGCCATCGCTTCGGTCAGATTCATGAACTTGCGCGAGCCCACTTTGAGCATCGTGTCGCGCGTGATCACGTTTTCTTCAAGAGCGGCGAGCGCGATGGTGGGCTTGATGGTGGAGCAAGGGATATAACCCTCTCCGAACGCTAATTTTTGATTTACGACAGCGAGGATGCGTCCATTGTTGGGATCGACAGCCACCACCGCTCCGTTGTAGCGCCCCAGGCCAGAGACCAGAGCTTCGCGAACGACGGGATCATCATAAGTGCCGTCGTCGGCCTTGAAGGAATCGGCGTAAGTGGGAACTCCGCCACCATGATAGCGAGCAGAAGCTTTGCGAGCGCGCGAGCGCTTGATCGGCTTGGCGGGCTTTCCTCCCGCCGGAGTCGCAGCGGACACCGGAAATCCCAAGGACACGGCACACAAAACCGCAAGAAACATTTTTGCAAACTGCTTCACTGATCCCACCTCTGTTTCAGGACAAACAAACTTGAGGCCTTGTAAATCCGGCATCCCGAGAAAAACTTCCGGGGCGAAAGTTTTACCTTACGTAGCGCTCACGGTCAACCAGCAATCCTATCAGCGGTGCATTGCCGATACGCAGTGGCGGCTGCAACGTGAGACACAGCGTGAATTGTTGCATTCCAGCCGCCAAATCTTGCGTGCTTGATTTGATGCGACTTAGCAACTCACTGTTACCCTCGACTGCTCCGAACAGGAACTGAAACTCTCACTATGAGACTAAGTTTACGAATTGTGCGACAGTACGGCAATAGCTAGTTAGGGCCAGTACGGAGGTATGTGCTTTGTTATGAATAACTGACCGGCAGGACAGGACTCCGGGGTTTACCTGAACTTGCGTCCTGTAACGATGGCCGTTCGTTCATGAAAATGGAGCGTGCCGGACTCATCGAGATAGGGGCGCGTGCCGCTGAAATCGTGGAGGCGATCTTCTTCAAGAAGGCTGCGGATTTCGGCTGCCCGATCGGGTGGAGTTTTCGTGGTGCTCATCCAGCGATCGGCCTGCGGCATGAGGTCGCTGGCCATGGCTACGGTTTCGACTTCAAGTCCGGCATTGCGGAAAATCATGAGCATTTCGCCCAGCGGGAGCGAGCGAGTGTGGGAGGGATCACGGAGAACTTCGAATTTGTCCTGGTACGCGGCGCGGCCGGGATGTTCGCTGGCAATCATGTCTTCAACCAGAATCGTGCCGTTGCGGCGGCAGACCCGGACCATTTCCGACAAGACCGTGGCTGGATTCTCGAAATGGTGAAAGGCGAAGCGGCAGACAACCACGTCAAATTCGTTGCCGGCGAAAGGAAGATGTTGGACGTCACCATGGCGAAAATGGAGATTGGAAATGTTGCGTTCGTTGCGGCGAGATTCGGCAATGGTGAGCATGGCATCGGTAAGGTCGATGCCGATGACCTCGCGGGCGACTTTGGAGAAGGCTTCAGCGATGTAGCCGGGGCCGGTCGCGATGTCGAGGATGCGTTCTGTGCCCGTGCAATGGGCGGAAGCAACCAGTCGGGCAATGCGTTCTTGGTCCGAAGTCCAGGGTTGCGTGGCGAAGGAGTTGCCCTGCTTGGTAAAAGACTGCTGTACGCGTTCGTTGTGCTCGGTCACGATTCGTAAAACTCCGTTGGGACTGCTGCAAGTAGAATCGTGACAGAATTTGGGATAGGAAGTCCACGCTGGAGCTGATGATGAAGAAACGTGTTTTGGGAATTTTGCTATTTCTATCAACTGCGGGATGCAAAGCAGCGGATATCGCACCGTTTCCAAATGCCACGACGGTCAAGCGGCTCGACGGCAGCGCGATTTCCGCGGCGGATATTGATGGAACGATGAAACATTTGATGAGCGCAGGAAAAGTAACCGGCGCGGCGATCGCTATTTTGAATGATGGAAAGGTGGTTTATCTGAAGGCCTACGGAATGCGCGACGCCCGAAATGCGCTGACCACGGATTCCGTGATGAGTGGCGCATCCCTCACGAAGGTGGCGTTCGCGTACATGGTGATGCAGTTGGTGCAGGAAGGCCTGCTGGATTTGGACAAGCCCATTTATAAATACTTGCCGAAGCCGTTGCCGGACTATAGCCGGTATGCGGATTTGGCAGGTGACGAGCGGTATAAACAGATCACTTCGAGGATGCTGCTGGCGCACACGAGCGGATTCCCGAACTGGAGGCAATTTAGCGACGACCGGAAATTGCACATCTATTTTGCACCAGGTTCGCGTTACGCCTATTCGGGCGAAGGCATCGCACTATTGCAACTAGTCGTGGAGGAGCTGACCCATAAGGAGCTGGAAGAATTGATGCAGGAGCGGGTGTTCGGTCCGCTGGGCATGACTCGTACCCGCATGACGTGGAGTCTGAAATTCGAAGCAAATCACGCAGAAGGATTTGACGAAAATGGGCACTCGCTGGGACCGCAGCGCAGATTGAAAGCGGATGCAGCGGGATCGATGCTGACGACGCCGGCGGATTTTTCAAGATTTGTCGAAGCGGTGCTACAGGGTCGCGGTCTGAAGCCGGAGACGAAGGATTTGATGCTGAGCCCGCAGATGGCAATTGCTGCCAAGCGGCAATTCCCTACTCTTTCAACGGAAACGACCGATAAAAACAAAGAAATCCGCCTCAGTTATGGCTTGGCGTGGGGTTTGTACTGGACTCCCTATGGCAAAGCGTTTTTCAAAGAAGGGCATGATGACGGGTGGCGCAATTATACGGTGTGCTTTGATGAACCGAAGACGGGAATTCTGATTATGACCAACAGCTCGAATGGCGAGGGAATTTACCAGGAACTGCTGGAGACACTCGAGAAGAATATATTTACGCCGGTGGAGTGGGAAGGGTTTACGCCTTACAACGCCAATCGATAAAACGTGCGAACTCGGATGCGCGGACAGATTCGAGTTGGGGAAAAAACCGGGTAGGGGGCAGATCGAAATGCCGCGCGGCAAACGGCGCGTGGCGTTACAAAGCTTCGGTGACCGGGCGAGCTGCGCTGGAACCGAACAGGGCACGACGTATCGTGCCCCCTGCTCCAAGAGATTGTTCGATGGTTTTAGCGCGTTGGACGCGGGGCCGACTTGGCGTCGGCGCCGGCAACAGCTGCGGCTGTTTTTACGGGTGGTTTGGCTTCAGCTGCGTTGGTCGCGTGGCCATTCGGGCCATGCGCGGTGGCGGAGGGTGCGTTTGGATTGTTAGGGATGGGAATCTCCATCTTCTTGCGCAGCGCGTTTTCCAGTTTGTCACGGATGTCGTGATTTTCTTTGAGGAAGGTGCGCGCGTTCTCGCGGCCCTGGCCCATGCGGTCGGCTCCGTAGCTGATCCACGTGCCGGACTTTTCCAGAATGCCCTTGTCGACGCCGAGATCAATAAGGTCGCCTTCGCGGGAGATGCCTTCGCCGTAGATGATATCGAATTCGGCTTCGCGGAACGGAGCGGCCACCTTGTTTTTTACGACCTTGGCGCGGGTGCGGGATCCGATGACTTTGTCGCCTTCCTTGATGGCCTGGATGCGGCGAATGTCGATACGCGTAGTGGCATAGAACTTCAGCGCGCGGCCGCCGGTGGTGGTTTCCGGGTTGCCGAACATGACGCCGATCTTTTCGCGGATCTGGTTGATGAAGATGAGCGAAGTACGCGACTTGGAGACGATGCCGGTGAGTTTGCGCAGCGCTTGCGACATAAGTCGAGCCTGGAGACCCATCTGCGGATCGCCCATTTCGCCTTCGAGTTCAGCCTTGGGGACCAGCGCGGCGACCGAGTCCACGACGACGATGTCGACGCCGCTCGAGCGGATGAGCGCTTCGGCAATTTCGAGAGCTTGTTCACCGTTGTCGGGCTGCGCGACGAGAAGATTGTCGACGTCAACGCCGAGCCTGCGGGCGTAGACGGGATCGAGCGCGTGTTCGGCATCGATGAAAGCGGCCTGGCCGCCAAGCTTTTGCGCTTCGGCGATGACGTGCAGCGTCAAAGTGGTCTTACCTCCGGATTCCGGGCCGTAAATTTCGATCACGCGGCCACGCGGGAAGCCGCCGACGCCGAGAGCGGCGTCAATCGACAGGCAACCACTGGGGATAACGTTGACGGGCACGAGCACGCCGCGGCTACCGAGGCGCATGATGGCGCCCTTGCCATGGTCTTTCTCGATTTGGGATATCGCTGCTGCGAGTAACTTTGAGCGTTCTTCGTTCATTTCACACCTCGGTGGAGGAAAGTAGCAAAATTTTGAAGCGTGGCCAACGGCCGAAGCTGCCGCGTCGGGAAAACGCGGAAACCCTTTTTACCGCAAGAATTCAGTAAAACCGAAAAATTTACGACGAGGGTACAGCGAGTGACGCCCATCACCATCTGGTTCATCGCCTGGCTATCCCCTTTTTTACGACTTTGGCGGCCGTCGCTGAACTTGCCTCGGGCCCTTTGAACGGTCTGCCTCGAAAGGCGGACCTGCATTTAAGAGCCTACGTCCGTCAGCGCTGGCAGCCGTGCTCCGCGTCATGATCTTTGAGCCGTGCATGGGCTGTACATTCGCGTTGATCCAAGACCGCCAGTTCGAGCGGAGTCAGATGGCGCAGCCGGGAGAGGTTTCGCCCCCGGGTGCGGGCCTCGGAAAGTTCGGATTCGAGGCGGTCGCGTTCCTGACAGCTTAATACAATGTTCGAAAGAGCGCGCATGGAGCACCTGTTGAAAAGTACAAGAGGCAAAGTAGCAGAGAGGCGAACAAAAGGCAAACATTATTTTTCGCTATTTATTCGCCTTGGCAAGGGCCGCTGCCGCGCCATCTTCTTGGGACGTCCTTCCGAGGTCTCGCTAAACGGATTATTTTTCGTACGTGTAGAAACCGCGCGCGGATTTGCGGCCGAGATAGCCGGCGGCGACGTACTTTTTCAGCAGGGGGCAGGCGCGGTACTTGGGGTCGCCGAGGCCCTCCTGGAGTACGTCCATGATGTGGATGCACACGTCGAGGCCGATGAAATCGGCTAGTTCGAGCGGGCCCATGGGGTGGTTCATGCCGAGTTTCATGACGCTGTCGATGGCTTCGGGGGTGGCGACCCCTTCCATGACGCAGTAGGCGGCTTCGTTGATGAGCGGCATCAAAACGCGGTTGGAGACAAAGCCGGGAGAATCGTTGACGGCCACTGGCGTCTTGCCGAGTTTTTTCGAGAGCTCCATCGTGGTGGAGAAGGTGGCGTCGCTGGTTTGCAGCGCACGGATTACTTCCACAAGGATCATCACGGGCACTGGGTTCATGAAGTGCATGCCGACGAAACGGTCGGGGCGTTTGGTGAGCGCGGCGAGAGTGGTCATCGCGATGGAGGAAGTGTTGCTGGCGATGATGACTTCAGGGCGCAGCAAGGGGTCGGCTTCGCCGAGCACTGCTCGTTTGATTTCGATTTTTTCCGGCACGGCTTCAACCACAAAGTCCGCAGCGGCGATGGCCGACATGTCGGTCGCTAGCGTGAAGCGGCCGAGCACAGTTCCCTTCTCTGCTTCAGACAGTTTTCCTTTTTTTATCTCCCGGTCGAGATTTTTGCCAATCGTCTCCATGCCGCGCTCGAGGAAGCGCTGTTCGACGTCGCGCAGAATCACGGTATATCCAGCGCGCGCGAAAACGTGGGCGATGCCGTTGCCCATGGTGCCCGCGCCAAGCACAGCGATCGTTTTTATGGAATCGATGGACATTTATTTCTCCGAAAGTTGCCATCTAACAAAAACACATTCAAGCAAAGAGGGCAAGTCGCGGTGCTGTCAACGGGAATGGATCGCGGCATTGGCTCGGGCTAAATCGCTCCGCAAAACAAAGATCTCATATTCATTCCACAAAGCGTCTCTTTTGGGAAGCAGCGAAAAACCCAGGATCTGAATTTGCAAAGCCGGCTGCCCGTTGATGCGCTCTGTAAAACGATGCGGGATGGCTTCGTCTTGTAAAATCGTCAGATACGCTTCAAAGCTTGCTCTTCTATTCCCCTTCCACAATCGCGCCACGGAACAATCCTGTGCTTCCGTTTGTGTCCCCACCAGCGGCAGATGGCAATCGCTGCAGACGCTAAAACCCTCGCGAAAACCGGCTTTGCACAAAGGACAGAACATTACAGCCGTCGGATCTGCTGTCCAGCGCACCGGCCCTTCCATTGCCGCTCCGGTCACGTCTGGTTCAGGCGGTGTTTGAAGGAAATATCGCTCTCCGAAATACCACACGAACATGAATGGAACGAAGGAAAGCGCAGCATAGTGCCACTTGCGCTGCTCGCGGCCCAACGATTGGTTGAGCATCCAAACTGCGCCCAACACGCACCCCATTGCCGCGGCCCGACGAATAAGCACAAAGAGAAAGAAATACGCGCTGCGCCGCGGGGCATGATCCAGCGCTGGAATAAAGAACAGCAGGAAAAATAAGGCCATCGGCGGCAACCACAAAAAGGGCTTTTGCCAGGGCGAAGATGCTGACGAACTGTCCTGGAACTTCTGACCGGAGGAAGCCCATTCCTCACCACAACCAGGGCAATGACTGGAACCAGGTCGATATTCGGCGCTGCAGAATGGGCAGAACATGATTTCGTTTCGATCAGCCTACGCGGAATACTACTCGAACGAGACTCCTTCGGTGATTTGCCGGACGAGTTCCCGGGAAAATTCCTGGTCTTCGGGATGAACGAGGACCGAGGCCGTAGCGAAGTCGCGAGCGTCAACGATGTAGGGGATCTCATGCGTGTGCAGGGCACGGGTCACTCCGCTGAGGTCGAAAAGACTCGTCCCGGACCAAATTTGTGCGGTGAGGTCCTGGGATTCCCATCTATTGTCCTTGGCACGAACCGGCCAGTAGGAGTCGAGCGGATTGATGTTCGCCGACACGCCGAGACCGGTCGAAAATTCCCAGCGGCGGAGAATGTTGGCCATCAGTTGCTTGGCACGCTCGAAGTCGGAACTGAGGACTACCACGTCGTCGCGGACTCCTGCTCGGTTAGGGACAATATTGCTGCTGCGAATTTGCGAATTGTTAAACGGGATGGCGGCTTCGATGAGTTGAGCGCGCAGGATTTTCATAAAGTCGGGGTGCGAAAGGCTGGAAAGCAATTCTGTATCGGTTTGCTCGGCCTGGCGTCTGCTGTAAACGGGTGTGCCGCAGTTCGGGCATTGATCGATGTGAGTGGCAAAATCGGCACTACAAAGTGGGCAGGCGAAAGCGCGATCCAGAAGTGATTCGTCTTCGTCCTCGGGTTTCCATTGCGGGACCACGAGTGCTGGAGTTTTCCCTTGCTTGATCAATTCTGCGTCCTGCAATTTTTCCTGTCGACTCTCTTCACACGTACGAAGGACCCACTTGGCCATTGGAAAAGATTGTTCCTCGACCCAGATGTCGAATTCGATGGAGCCTGAGCCGAGCAATACGGATTCTGGCTCACCTGGTACCGGGGGAACAGCGGGGCGGCCAAGATAAGGTATGCCGAAAATTGGGAGATGGGTAAGAACTTGCAGATAGAAATGCAGGTCTGTACCGCGCCAGAGAAGTTGATCTTTGTCGCGCGAAGCCGCGTGCTGCACTTGGTAGACGGCGCGGCGTGCTTGCTCGAGCGTGGCGACCAGGTCGACGTCACAACTCGCGCAGTGCGTGAAACCCGGCCGGTATTCGGCTTGGCACTCGGGGCAGTACATTTTGTAAATTACTCCGGCGGAGAGGCCTGTGTGACTTCGCGAACGATTTCGCGCGCGGCCGATTCATCGGGTTGAGCCACGTGGATGGCGTTGCCCGCGGCGATGGGTTCAAGCCAAAGCGAGATGCTGTTTTCATGCAGGGCATCGATCAGGAATTGACAGCGTGCGGAGTCGTCGCCCGACCAGATCTCGACTCGCGGTTGTTCGGGCAGAGACGCGGTGCGTTCCGGTTGCAGCGGAATTTGGTCCTGGTCTGTCGAAAGGCTGAGATCCGGCAGATCCATGGATTCAACTTTTTCGACGAGCTTTTCGGCTGCCTCGATTTGGGAGGCGAGGACTGCAACTTGATAGACGAGACCGGGCCGGACAGCTCGAAAGATGTTGCTCAGGCCGTCCTGAGCGGGAAGCGTCGCGGAAGATGAGTCAAAGAAAGGTATTCCGGCTAGTTCCAGCTCGTCAAGAAGAGCGGTATGGAAGGCCAGATCACCGCCGTCCCACAGGGGCGTAAGCGTGTCGCCTGGAGCGGCCTTAGCCACGATTTCTTCGGCGACCGACAGGTTGCTGCGCAGAGCGACCTGGCAGTCAGGGCAGGAAGAGTGCCCTTCAGGGTATTTGGTCTGGCATTGGGGGCAAATCATGGCGGGCGGGAGTTTACTACAGGTTGGCCCTCTAAGTGGATGTAGTACAGGGATTTGCCGGATTTTAAGAGGGCCTGCGTCTTTTTGCCGGTTACGCTCGTATACCTTGTAGAATGAGCGCCTCAACCTTAACTCTGATTGCGGAACGGGCTATTTATTTGAGTTCTGTGCAGGACACGGAAGATCGCAAAGCTGTCGCTCGCGGGTTGCGGGAACGCGATCCGGAGTTGCTGGATTTTTTGATTGAGACATACAAGTTTCGGTTGTTCCGGTATCTGGTTTACATCACGGCAAATAAGGAACGGGCCGAAGATTTTTTTCAGGAGACTTGGATCCGCGTCTTGGAGCGCGGCCACCAGTACGACGGCAAATCCAAATTTGAAGGATGGCTGTTTGCGATTGCACGGCACCTGGTGATCGATTGGCAGCGGCAGAAGAAGATGCAGAGCCTGGATTCGTTGATGGATCCGGAACAAGGAACGCCGCTCGAACTAGTGAATGAATCGGAGCCTTCTCCGTTGAGCCAGGTTTTGTCGCTGGAACAGGAAGCGGCCATGCAGAATTCGCTGGGGCAAATTGCGGCGATTTATCGCGAGGTATTGGTTTTGCGCTTTCAGGAAGAGATGCAGATCGAGGAAATTGCGGCGGTAATGAGCACCCCGATGTCTACGGTGAAGTCGCGGCTGTACCGCGGGCTCGCAGCCCTGCGCATGGCTTTGCCGGAAGGAATTGCATGAGCGAAGAACTCCACCGGCGGGCGCGGCGATTGATTGAGCAAGAGCGTGTGGAAGGAATTTCTGCGGCGGAACAGGACTGGGCCGCCAGCCACCTGCGCGATTGCTCGGAGTGCGCGGCATTTGCGAGGAAGACAGAAGCCGCTGTGCGCGGTTTGCGCGGAATGGCGATTCCTTTCCCGAAGGATTTGGCGAGCCGGACCCAGTTTCGTGTCCGACTGCGCGCACAGGAATTGCGTGAGCGCGAACCCGGACGACGCTGGATGTGGGCAGCGTGCGGCATGTCCTGGGCTCTCGGCGTAGCCAGTGCGCCGTATGTTTGGCAGGCGCTGCAATGGATTGGCACTCACACCGGCGCGCCTAAAATTGTTTTGCAGTTGAGTTTTGGATTGTGGTGGGCCATACCCGCGCTGATAGCCGCCGGAGTGGCTGTATTGGAAAATGTGCGGCAATCCGAAGGACCCGAATATTCAATAGAAAATCAGTAAGAACTTTGCATCGAGTGGGACTTAGACAAGGACTGAAGATGACGGACTATCCACAACGCGTAAGCAATTCCTGGAACGAGCGCATGCGCCTGATCCGCTTGCGGCGCAAAAAGGAAAACCTGCATTTCTGGGAAGAGTTCGGAATTATTCCTGGATGGTTGAAGGGGTTGGTCGCCTTGCTGTACGTAGCCGCGCTGGTCATTGCCATCAGCGTGAATTTGCATGCGGGACGCAATCCGAATGGCAATGAAATGCAGCCTCAGGAGCTGCGCGAGAATCCGCTGCTGGCTTCGCTCGCCATGGCCGGGATTGTGACGGGTGTGGCGTTCGTGCTCTCGTTGATGATTTTTTTTGTAGCCTACGTGAACCGCGATGCTTCCCGACGCGGAATGAGCGCAGCGCTGTGGACGATCCTGGTCCTCATTCTTTTGCCAGCCTGGTGCTTCGTAGGATTTGTAATTTATTTCTTGATGCGCGAACCCTTGCCGTATCCTTGCCCGCAATGCGGAAACACCGTGGGTGCAAGGTTCAATTTTTGTCCCACTTGTAAGTGCAACCTGCATCCGTCATGTCCGCAGTGCAAACGGGAAGTGGCCGAGACGGATAAGTTTTGCCCCTATTGCGCTTACGAACTGAACGAGAAGTCTTCGGCCGAATCGCAACAGATGGCTGGTTAGAACAAATCGTGGAATGAAAATTACAGCTCCGTGTGTTTGGTGCCGCCGTTTATTCCTGGATGGTGGGACGGAAACAGCTGAACTGAATAAAATTCATGTGCGCGGAGTGGAATCGGTGATTTCGCGTAAAATTTCCAGTGCCAGCGGCTCATCAGGCGGCATTACGAAAAGACTGAACATACCAGATTGTTTCTGCGATTCCACGCGCCGCACGCCAATCTGATTTTCGGCCAGGCAGGATTCCAGGTAGTCCGCGCGCGCGATTTCCGACCCTTTCCAGAGTTCGATTGTGGCTTCGGCAGGATTCCAAGGCGTGGGCGTGGAAATCGGCAAAGACGAAGCAGCCGGTCCAAAGTCGTCCGCAGTATCATCGTCCAGAAAACCAAAAGGTGAAATTTCGTGAATGCCCGCCAAGAACTCCTTGGCACGGGGCATGTCGGAGGAGAAAACGCGCACCACAAACTTAGGCCTGGGAATACCAATTTCAAACACCATGTGATCATTGCTGGGCTGAACGTGGTGGCGGATGCCTTCTTGCCGTAGGATTGCGATGACGGCGCTGACTGCCGTCGGATCTCCGCTCCGCCAGAGAATTTCCACACGCTCGTTCCGGTCACTCTCATGTAGCGGTGCCAAGCGTTCACTGGAAGAAACCAAATCGACGCCGCATTCTGCGCAGTGCGTCGCTCCATCGGCATACTCGGAATCGCAAATCGGGCAATATCTCATTGGTCTTCTCTAAAAGCGTTCCACGGCCAGGGCCACCGCGTTGCCACCACCCAGGCACAGAGCGGCGATCCCGCGCTGCAATTTACGTCGCTCCAGTTCATACAACAGCGTGACGAGGATGCGCGCCCCGCTGGCACCGATAGGATGTCCAATAGCCACTGCTCCGCCATTTACGTTCACCTTGGAAGGGTCCAGTTTGAGTTGACGCGTGACGGCGATGGCGGCTACGGCGAACGCTTCATTGAGCTCGACAAGGTCGACGTCTTTATTGCGGTCCCAGCCGGTTTTGGCGAGGAGTTTTTCGACTGCCTCGACAGGAGCCATCATGACCCATTTCGGTTCTACGCCGCTGACTGCTTGCGCGACAATGCGCGCGATGGGCTGCTTGCCAAGGGTATTGGCGTTGCGTTCGCTGGTGACAATAACGGCCGCGGCTCCATCATTGGTTCCGGGCGCGTTTCCAGCGGTCACAGTTCCATCTTTTTTGAAGGCCGGTCTTAGTCTTGCGAGCACTTCGAGCGAAGTGTCTTCGCGCGGCGATTCATCATTCTTAAAAATGATGGGGTCGCCTTTTTTCTGGGGAACTTCAATTGGAAGAATCTGCGAATCAAGATAACCGGATTTGCGCGCAGCAAGCGCTTTCTGATGGCTCTCGAAGGCAAATTTATCCTGCTCTTCACGGGAGATCGAATATTTTTCGGCGACCAGTTCCCCGGTGATGCCCATGTGAAAATTTTCGTATGCGTCCCAGAGTCCGTCATGAATCATGGAGTCGACAACTTTTCCGTCACCAAGACGGTAGCCGTTGCGGGCTTGCGGAAGCAGATACGGACAATTGGACATGGACTCCATGCCGCCGGCAACCTCGATTTCAGATTCTCCGAGTTGGATGGCTTGCGCGGCCAGCGCCACGGCTTTCAGTCCGGAGCCGCAAACTTTGTTGATCGTGAGCGCGGCGACGCGGGGGTCACAGCCACCCTTGAGGGCCGCCTGGCGGGCGGGATTTTGTCCGAGGCCGGCCTGCACAACGTTGCCGAGAATGGCTTCGTCGATTTGCTTGGAAGCAATTCCTGCGCGCCGCGCGGCTTCCGCAATGACCTTGCCGCCAAGCTCTGGTGCGCTAAAACTGGACAGCCCACCCTGGAATTTGCCAACGGCGGTACGAACCGCGGAAAGAATAACAGGAGTTTCGATTGCCAAGGTGCCTCCAAGAACGGACACCCCTATGGTAACCCCCTGGACAAAAACGCGCTTTGGCCCGGGTTCCACTCAGACGGAGACAAATTGGCGTTCACCTGCCGGGGCGGGCAAGACCGCCGGGATCCGCGGGTCTGGCCCTCGTTGCGATTTAGAACTGTTCGTCTGCGCTTGGGCCATAGATGGCCGGGACCGGTACATCGAGCAGCCGCAAATACACCGTAAGCTGCGCGCGGTGATGAACAATGTGGTTGAAGCACATGGAGCGCAGCACGTGATAGCGAGGCATGGAAAATATTTCCTTGCCTTCCCATGTCAGAGTCCATGTTTCGTGCAACCGGTCGTCGGCCAGAGTGCTCAGCGCCTGACGAGCGTCTTCCCTGCTCTTTGCAAAAGTGTCCAGCAATTCGGAAGGATTATTTACTTTCGGCGAAGGATAGCCGCTAATCTCCATTTTCGATTCCCCGACCACCGGCACCACAAATCGCGGCAGGGTTGCCAGATGACCCGCCAGCCATCCTAGTTTTCCCGATTTGTCATGCGGCTTCCAATCCCACTTGTCCGCGGGAACGCGTTCCAGAGTTTTTTGCGTGCTTTGCATTTCCTGGTCAAATTCGGCTAGCAACAAGGGTACGAGGCTCATGTTCTATGGTCTCCATCGAACAGCGCAGGAATAGTAGGCGTCCAGAAGGGATAATTACCATCGCGATTTTGGCCCCGCACCGCCGCCTTCCCCGTCCTCTACCGATCCCCATGAATTTCGCTATCATGGCTCTCAGGAGCACTTCGGAGAAAACGGCAACATGGCACATGAATTTACGACCGCTTACTTAAAAGATTCCATCAGTTTATTTCGCTATTACAAAAACCTGGCAGAGAGAGCCATGGCGCAGTGCCCGGATGAAGGGTTATTTGCCGCAGTGGATCCGGAATCCAATTCTATTGCCATCATTGTTAAACATCTATCCGGCAATATGCGATCGCGGTGGACGGATTTCCTGACCACGGACGGAGAAAAAGAAAACAGGAATCGTGACAGTGAGTTCGAGATGCCATGCCGGACGCGCGCAGAACTATATGACTTGTGGGACTCGGGATGGAGCTGTCTCTTCGCGGCGCTTGACCCTCTGCAGGAAGCAGATTTGGCAAAGGCGGTGGCGATTCGCGGGGAGCCCCATTCTGTGATGCAAGCCGTCAACCGGCAGACAGCGCATTATTCCTACCACGTGGGGCAGATCGTCTATTTGGCAAGACACTACACCGGTCCCACCTGGAAATCTTTGACGGTGGCGAGGAAACAATCCGCGCAATTCAATACCGACGTTGCTGCCGGAAAAAAATCGCAGCGCTGAGGTAAGCGCTCACCGCCAGCAAATTAAGAAAAGCGCCTGGGGCCACAACTCCGCACCGGTTTCCTCTTCGCCGCAAAATTCGATAGGCTCTAGTCCTATGGCTACTTTGTTTGAGATGGAACCGCTGCCGGACAGCGGATTGAAGCTGAACGAAGCTCAGCGGCGTGCCATTACCCACGGCGCGGGGCCCCTTCTGGTGATTGCCGGAGCCGGAACGGGGAAAACGCGCGTCATTACAGAACGCATCCGGCACTTGCTGCTGTCGGACGCGACGCTGGCCGGCGAGAATATCCTGGCGCTGACGTTTACCAACAAAGCTACCGGAGAAATGAAGGCACGCGTGGTTAAGGCCGCCGGAGATCGCGGCAAAGCGGTGCTGGTCTCCACGTTTCATGCCTTTTGCGAAGGTCTTTTGAAAGAAGCGGTGCCTGATCGGCTGATCCTGGACAAGGTCGATCACTGGATTCTGCTGCGGCGGAATCTGGAGCGGTTAAAGCTCGATAAGTACCGGCGACTGGCGGAGCCCGGTCAATTTTTGAATGACTTTGTGGATTTTTTTTCGCGCTGCCAGGATGAACTTGTCAGCAGTGGCGACTATCAGGACTATGCGGATTCTTTGGCGCGAAACCTGCAGGATGAGCGCACTCTGCTTGACGAGGACACCTACCAGGAGCGCGAAGAGGAAGTTGCCTTGCACATGGAAGTGGCACGGGCGTACCGCGCCAGCGAGGATTTGCTGGCGGAGAAGAAACGCGTCTCGTTCGGCTCGTCCATTACCGGAGCCGTCGACCTGCTCGAACACAACCACGAATTGCGCGAAGCGCTGCGTGCCAGGTTCCGCTACATTCTCGTTGATGAATTTCAGGATACCAATATTGCCCAATTGCGGTTGCTGGAGCTTTTGACGGGTGACAGCAAAAACATTGTGGCCGTGGGCGACAATGACCAGGCCATTTATCGTTTTCGCGGCGCGTCGTTTGGAAGTTTTAAGCTTTTTCTGGAGCGCTTTGCGGGTTGGCGCGAAGGCCAGGACTCCGCTCCCTTCCGGGTCTCACTGACCGACAATTACCGGTCCTCCCCGAATATTCTGCGCGTGGCGACACAGGTGATTGGGCAAAACGCGGTTAGCGCGGATTTCCCGAAGAAGGTTTTGCACGCCAATAAGCCGGAAGGCGAAAAAATTCGCGTCGTCGAACTGGAAACAGAAAAGGACGAAGCAATCTGGGTGGCGAGTGAACTTGAGCGCATTCACAGTGCCGGACGCCGGTGGCAGGACTTTGCAATTCTGTATCGCGGGCACGCCCATCGCGACGGGTTGGTTGAACAACTTTCGCTGAGAAAAATTCCGTTCGTCATCAGCAAGTTGTCCATTCTGGATCACCCTCTCGTTAAAGATGTAATCGCTTATTTGCGGCTCATCGCCAAACCTATGGACGACATCGCGTGCGCGCGTGTGCTTTCCGCTCCGGCATGGCACTTGCAGCCGGAAGATTTATTGCGATTGACAGAACGTGCTGCCAAAAAACGCGGTACGGCGCTTTACGATGTGCTGCAAGCCCCGCAATCGGAATTGCCGTTTGACGCCTCCCAAACAGCGCTGCCGGAACTCCTGGAATTTTTGTCAACGCAGCGCAAAACGTTGAAACGTCAGACCGCACGGGAAATTATTTCGAATCTGATTGAGTGGCTGGAAATTCCCCAGCGCGCTTCCGAGCAGGACCAGAAGTATGTCTGGCGCCTTGTGGAATTCGCCAAAGAATGGGAACCCAAGAGCGATACGCGCGGGTTAGCGGAATTTGTCGAGTATCTCGGGTACTACGGGCAGGCGGGCGGCACCATCAGCCTTGAAGATGATGCGCCACGCGACGCAGTGCAATTGATGACGGTGCATGGCGCAAAAGGACTGGAGTTTTCGCAGGTCTTTGTGCTGCGCGTGAACAACAAAAAGTTTCCTGCAATGGAGCGTTCACGGGTATTCGAATTTCCGGCCGCGCTGATGAAAGAGGGAGAACCGGCCGAGCAATTTCATATTCAGGAGGAACGGCGGCTGTTTTACGTAGCGCTTACGCGAGCCGAGCACCGGCTCACCCTAACAACAGTCACGGAGAAAAAAGGGAAGGTGCCGGTGTTCCTTGAAGACATTTTGATGGACCCCGCCGTCAAGCGCATGGATATTTTGCAAACCGCTCCCAAAGTTCCGCCCATGTCAGGACTCGATGCCCGACATTTGAATGCCGCTGCAGCAAGCACACTGCTCTTCCCCGTCAGCCAGGGCGAGCCCAGAATTTTCAGCCGCATTGCAAGTTGGGCCGAGACGTTTCATCCCGCCACCCCCGAACCGCTGCAACTGAGTCCTTCGGCGGTGGACAACTATCGAAAATGCCCTCAACAATTTTTGTTCGGGCGGTTGTGGTCCTTGCGCGAAGGGCCGAAGGCGGTATTGAGCTTTGGCAGCATCATGCACGGGACGATTCGCAGATTTCTCGGTGAACTGCGCAAGGGGAACCAGCTGGCGTTTGATGAAGTTCAGAGAATGTTTGAAGCAGAGTGGCGCTCCGTGGGTTTCGAAGACGATTACCAAGAAGGCGAATATAAAAAGGACGGCATCGAGCAGTTGCGGGCTTTCCATGCGTCGCTGCTCGAAGCGCCGCCGCAAGTGCTGGAACAGGAGAAGGCTTTCGAGCTACCGCTTGAAAATAACGTGGTAATCACCGGGCGTATGGACCAGGTGAATTCTGTGGGCAGAAATGACGTTGAGATTGTGGATTTTAAGACGGGAAAACCCAAAAAAGACCTGGATGCAAAGAGGGACTTGCAGCTAAGCATCTATGCTTTGGCAGCAAAAGAAATTTTTGAATGGAATCCCGTTCGGCTGGTTTTTTACTATTTGCAGAATAATCAGATTCAAGTGACTACGCGCGACGCCAAACAATTGGATGAAGCACAAAAAATTGTTCAGGAAGCGGCGGCGGATATCCGCGCGGGAGAATATCCTGCCAAAGAGGGCTTCGCCTGCAAGACTTGCGCGTACAAGCCGATCTGCCCGGCATTTGAAGAAGCCCTCTGCAACTAGGAATTTGCGACAGCGAGAATTTTGCCGAAAAAAAAAGAGCGCCGGGTATTGCGCAGCGCTCTTTTTAGACAATATTTGAGGAAAGGCTACTTTCCCTTTTTTGCGCCTTTTTTTGGCGCTTTCTTTGCTGCCTTCTTCGCGGGTTTCTTGGCCATCGTAGAACCTCCTTTTTCACTTTAGCGGGAGCAGGCGTCACCGCCCGCTCCCGCATCATGTTACGTGTAGGAGTATGCCACGTAAGTGAAGGAAAAAATGCAGAAGAAAATATTTTTCCTGGGTTATCTCTGGACCGCGTCGGTGAAGTAGCCTTCGCGCGTGAGGATGTTCAACCCTTCACGCTTCACGCGCACTTCAATCGAGTGATAAGGCGCTTTGCGATCTGTGCCGCGCGGAATGTAGCTCAGTAAATATTGATGACGCGCTTCCTCGGTGATGCGCGAGTAGAGTTCTTCCATCGTGCTCTGCTTGGCCGCGAAGTAGACATCGCCACCGCTGCGTTTCGAATACGCCACCAGGCGGTTGAATTTTCTTTCGAAATAAGCGCTGCTCACTGCCAGGCTGTAGACCGAAACTTCGTTGCGGATAAGTTCCTTGACGGTCACGTCAAAATTATTCTTGTTAAATTTCGGGCCATTTTGTCCGTCAGAAACCAGCAAGATCAGTTTGCGCCGGTTCTGCCCGTTCTTCCCGCGCTCCTTTAACAAATCCGCTGAGGCAAACACGGCATCGTCCAGCGCCTTATTGGTTTGGCCCTTGATCACCATGGTCGTGTGCACATTGGATGGAGCATCGCCGATTGCCGAGTGTCCATTGATGGTGGGTCCGTTGTTGATTGCCGCCGACGGAGGAGCCGCGTCCTGCCTCATGGTCGGTTCCGCCTCCGTTCGTTTCAGTTCAGTTAGAAGTTGGTCCTGGTCCGAAGTCCAACCCTTCCCGGGATGGAAGAATTGATCGAATCGGCAGATAAACGCTTCGTCGTTCGCGCTGAGTCCGGCAATCGCCGCCCGGATACTGTCCTGTACCTGCTGGGCGTCTTTGGCCTTCAAGTCGTTGTCGATGAGCAGGACCAGCGACAGCGGATAGGCATCGGAGGTAAAGGTATCCACGCTCTGTTCGACATCGTCTTCAAAAATGCGGAATTCGTCTTTGTGAAGATCGGGCACCATATTTCCGTCGCCGTCTTTGACGGTGACGGAAAGATTGACGAGATTGACATTGGCCACAATCGCTGGACCCTGCGTCTTTTGATCCTGCGGACGGGCCGGTGCCTGAGCAGGTGGCGGGGGGTTGTTGTTGCCGCTCTGTTGGGGTACGGCGCGCGCGATCAGGCCCAACACACCGGCACAAAGCACTGTGGCAGTTGCCAGCAAAACTGTTTTTCGTAGACTTTTCATGGTCCTCGGGCCAAACTTTCTGGCGTAAAGTTTGATTGCGCCTTCCCAGCCGCGCATCCATAGCACGTATTCAATGCATCAGAGCAAGCACTGGCTTTTGGGTAGCCAATGGTTAGATGCCGGGCGAACGTGCAAGGTTCTTGCAAGCAGTTTCCGGCATGGCCCCATACGATTGACCAGCGGACTCTCTGCAGTAGGCGCTGTCTAAAAGGAAATCATACATGCCTTCGATGATGCAAATTGTAAAGCTGACCGTTGCCTGGGCCTTGCTAGCCGGCATAGCCAGTCCTGGCATCGCGCAAGAACCGGGACAGGAGCCAGTCATCAAGCAGCAAGTGACCTTGATCAACCTGTTCGTGACGGTGCGCGACAAGAGCAAGCACATCATGACGGAGATGAAGCAGGAAGACTTTCAGATCAATGAGGATGGGCAGCCCCAGAAAGTTGCTTTTTTCTCAAAGGAAGTGACCCTGCCGATCACCTTGGGGTTGCTGATTGACACCAGCGGCAGCGAACAGAACCGCCTCGGTGCCGAGCAGGAAGCGGCGTCACGATTCGTCACCCGCGTTTTGCGAAAGGGTGATGAAGCGATGGTAATTTCATTTGATACCGACGTCGACCTGCTTGCAGATTTTACCGACAGCCAGGCGCAGCTGGACCGGGCGATTCGCAAGGCCCGGGTCAATGTGGGATTCAGCGGCGGACCGATATCCAATTCCGGACGGGGGACAGCGTTCTACGACGGGATTTATGTGGCGTGCAACGAAAAGCTCTCGAGCGAAGCAGGGCGCAAGGCCCTGGTGATTATCACGGACGCGAACGATGAAGGCAGCAAGGTGCGGCTGGAGGAAGCCATTGAAGCTGCCCAGCGCACCGACACCGTAATTCACATCCTCCTGGTACATGACCCACAATTCGGCGCCCGTGGAGACATTGCCAGAAAGCTGGCGGAGGAAACCGGCGGACGGGTCATTGATGTTTCTTCGGAAAAGAGATTGCAGGAAGCGTTCGACCAGATATCGGAAGAACTGCGCAGCCAGTACACCCTCGGCTACTATCCGACAAATAGCTCGCACGATGGAAAATTCCGCAAGATCAAGGTCGATACGACAAACAAAGACTTGAAGGTGCTGGCGCGAAAAGGCTACTACGGACCTAAAGAATAGAGTGGTCCTCCCCGTCTGCTTTTGGGCTTTGGCCGGCGTTCGATTGACCGCAGGGGGCTGAGCGACTAACATTTCCTCGCTCGCTTCGCCATCATGGAAAACCAGGACATCCTGCACTACCGAATCCTCCGCAAGCTTGGCGGGGGCGGCATGGGTGTTGTGTATGAAGCGGAAGATTCAAAACTCGGCCGTCGCGTTGCGCTGAAATTCCTGCCGCCGGAGGCGAACCGCGATCCCCAGGTTTTGGAACGCTTCCTGCGCGAAGCGCGATCCGCTTCGGCGCTGAATCATCCCGGAATTTGCACTATCTATGCGGTGGAGGAGAACAGCGGCCAGACATTTATTGCAATGGAATTGCTCGAGGGGCTACCGCTCGACAAGTTGCTGATGTCCGGGCCGATTGCTCTTTCCCGCACCCTGGAAATTGCGATTCAACTTGCCGATGCGCTGGATGCCGCGCAGAAAAAGGGCATCCTGCATCGCGACATCAAACCAGCCAATATATTTTTAGTGGACCGCGGCCCCGCCAAGATTTTGGATTTTGGACTGGCAAAGTTGCTTCCCGAACACGATATGTATGGGCCAGGAGTTACCACGGCTGACCCCGGCCTGATCCATCTGACGAGCCCCGGCGTTGCTGTTGGAACCATCGCTTATATGTCTCCGGAGCAAGCCCGCGGAGAAGAACTAGATATCCGGAGTGATTTATTTTCACTCGGTGCGGTCCTGTACCAGATGCTGATGGGACGGCACCCCTTCCCCGGTTCAACCAGTGCCGTTATTTTCGACAACATTCTTCACAATTCGCCGGTTGCGCCGCTGGCCCTCAACGCTGGAATACCTCCCGAACTGGAACGGATCGTAAACAAGCTGCTGGAGAAAGACCGCGAACTGCGATACCAGATTGCGGCCGAGCTTCGCGCGGACTTGAAGCGATTGCAAAGGGAGATAGACTCCGGACGAACGGGGGTTTCCTCGCACTCTTCCCGGCGGGTGGAACCGGCAACTTTTGCCGGAGACGGCCGGGAGCAGCTGTCAGCCGCGACGCCTTCGAGCAGTTCAGTAATCGTGGCGGCGGCCAAGAAGCACAAAATTGGAACGGGATTCACGTTTCTGTTCATGTTTCTGATTCTGGCGGCCGCCGCCTTTGGAATTTACACGTTACTGCATCATGAGCACGATGCGCCATTCGAGCACGTGGAAATTGAAAATGTCACGAACAACGGACAAGTAAAACTGGCGGCGATCTCTCCCGACGGAAAATATTTGTTATACGTCCAAACCGAGAATGGATTGGATTCGCTGTGGTTAAAACACATTCCAACGAGAAGCAATACGCAGGTGATTGCTCCCGCCGCAACGTTGTACGACGGCGTGACTTTCTCCGCCGATGGAAACTTTATCTATTTCGTGCGGCGCGACGACTCTCAGCAAGCGATTGGAATTCTGTATCGGGCGCCGGTGCTGGGGGGAACGCCGCAACTTCTGGTACGCGACGTCGATGGTCCGGTAAGCGTGGCCCCGGATGGCCGCAGACTGGCGTTCTTGCGCGAAAACCCGGCAACCAATAAGCACGCGGTCCTGCTGGTGCAAGCGGACGGCTCCGGAGAAAAAATACTTTTTGACAAATTTCCCGCGCAAATTAACTATTCGCTGGCGTGGTCGGGAGACGCGAAAACCATTGTGGTGCCGCTGACGCAGCCAGCCGGGAAACTCAGTTCCGCGCTGGCCATCGATGTGGAGACCGGCAAGGCGCGGGAGTTCGGCGGATCACAGGATAAGCTTTTGCTGCAAGTGCAGTGGCTGGGAAATACCGACAAACTTGCGGTTCGTGTGGGGTCGCCGAAAAGCGGACTGTACCGTGGCCAGCTCGCAATGCTGAGTTTTCCGGATGGCAAGTACCGGCACATAACGGAAGATACGAGCGATTATTTGGATGTGAGTTCTTCAGCCGATGGTTCCGAGATTACAACCATTCAGCGTGAGAAGAAGTACCAACTCTATCTGGCTCCGTCGAACGCCCCAGACTCCGGAAAAAATATGACCATTGCCTCTCGCATGGACATTCAAAGAGCGAGCTGGAGCTCGGATCAAGAAATATTGTTTGCGCAAGGCGGAAATATTCTGGCGCTAGACACCAAAACAGCGCAAGAAAGGACGGTGCTGGGTGACGCTGAACATTTCTCGAGCGAACCTGCGCCGTGCGGAGACTCCATCGCTTTTCAGTCGTACAGCCGGGATGGAAAATATTCCCTGAATTTCTGGAAAATGGATCGTAATGGCGGAAACCTGCTGCAACTCACCCACGGCAGCGACGATGAATTTGGTGTGTGCTCGCCCGACGGAAAATGGCTGTATTACATCGACTGGGACGACCATGAACTCTTGAAGCGCGCACCAACAGAAGGTGGCGCGCCGGAGACGATGTTTAAGAAGTCTGTCGGAGGATTTGCAATTGCTCCCGACGGAAACACAATTGTGCTTGGCACAGTCCGCGATCTGGATCGCAAGCGGACGCTGGCGCTGCTTTCGACAGAATCAAAAGACGTCAAATATCTGGATGCCGATCCGCACATCACCTGGCAGATGGCGTTTGGACCGGACGGAAAATCCGTCGCATATCTGGTCCGCGAAAAAGGCGTTGATAACGTTTGGCTGCAGCCACTCGATGGTTCAGCCTTCCGGCCGCTGACGCATTTTGCGGCCGAGCACATTTTGTATTTTGGATTTTCGCCGGCCGGCACGCAAATGCTGGTGTACCGCGGGCATTCCGACAGTGACGCCATTCTGTTACGCAGCGTCCAGCACTGAAGTCTCTGCAAACCCCTCGAGACAATTTTCTTTTCAGTTTATTGCAGATATTGTTTTTATTTCCGCAGGGCTTCTTCTACAAATTGGGTTTTGCCGGAGGCGCAGTCCCGGCAGGCTTTGCGGTGCCCGCCGCCGGAGGAGCCGCCCCTGCCGGTTTCGGAGGAGCCGTCGACAGGTCGCCATTGGCGCGCGCAAAATAGCCGCGGCGTGAACGCACCTGGAAGCCCTTGTGTTCCGGAGTTTCGATGCGAATCTTGTGATAGCGGCCGTCGAGAACATAGTTTTTGGGACTGTACGCGATCGAATATTGGTTGCGCAGTTCGTCGCCGATGTCCTGGAACGATTGATCGAGATCGTCGACGTGATACGGAAAGAACGCGCGGCCGCCGGTTTCTTCGGCCAACTCCTTGAGAATTTTGTCGCCGTCGGTGAGATGGTTCTTGCGGTCGGCCGCTTTCGACGGATCGGTTTGCGAAAGCTGAATCCACTGTGTGCTGGTGCTGATGGTGTAGATGACCACGCTCGTGCGCTGGGCCATTTCAATGGCATCGGCGCGCGTATGCAAGGAAAGATTGTCCTCGCCATCGCTGATGAGAATCATGACGCGGCGCACAACATCCGGTTGATCTCCCGGCGGACGGGGCGGATGGCTGAGTTCCTTGTAGCAGGCATCATAAACCGCGTCGTAAACCGCAGTTCCCCCGCCGGCGCGGGTTTTGATGATTTCGTCGCGCAGCCGTCCGACGTCTCCGGTAAAGCCCTGCAGAATTTGCGGCTCATCATCAAAGATCATCACGAAGGCTTCATCTTTTCCACGACGCAAGACACTATAGAGAAAATTATTGGAAGCTTCCTGCTCGAATTTCAGACGGTCGCGAATGCTATTGGACGTATCGAGCAACATGCCGATGCGCAGCGGAAGGTTGGACTGTTTGCTGAAGTAGCGAATTTCTTGCGCCGCATTGTCGTCAAGAACCTTGAAATCCTTTTCTTCAAGATCGGGAACCAGCTTGTTGCGGCGGTTTAGAACCGTGAACAGAACGTCGACCAGGTTGACATTCTGGATGATGCTCGGGGTTTTTTGTTGATCCTGAGGGGGTGGCGGCGCGGGATCTGGCTGTTGTGCGCGATCGCTGGCAGCAGTGAACAACAGAGTGACAAATACCGTGGCTAGGATAGTCCGTCGCATGTGCCCGATTATAGGTACCCCGCTAGCGCAGCGTCAATTCGACCGTGGTCTTCGCCGGCAGCGGTTGCAATTTTTTGCAGAAAATTACCAAGCTCTGTGGGGAGGGGAGCTTTTACTTCGATCCATTGGCTGGTACGCGGCTGCGTGAAGCCGAGTTTGGCGGCGTGGAGGAAATTGCGATCGAGTGCCGGTAACTGGTGAGCACCGACGCGCAGGTGCGCGGCCGCGCCGTAGAGCGTATCCCCCACAACAGGATGTTTGATGGCGGAGAAGTGCACGCGGATTTGATGCGTGCGTCCGGTATGGAGTTGGACCTCGACGAGCGTGGTCGCAGCGACGGGCGTGAGAGTTTTCCAGTCGGTTCG
>Ga0193726_1000548_pt1 | contig 38819 bp, 43 predicted proteins | sample H2c1metaG_FD_144928 | JGI IMG/M metagenome (GOLD analysis project Ga0193726, IMG submission 144928) | Soil microbial communities from a riparian zone of the East river system, Colorado, United States - H2c1 | ecosystem: Environmental > Terrestrial > Soil > Riparian zone | place: USA: East River... | reverse complement strand
ACGAATGGATGTCGACCCACACCGAGGGATGCTTCTGGTTGAAGTCGTCGGGAAGCTCCGTGTACGGCATCAGGTGAAACCACATGAGCTTCATTGCGTCCTCCCTGGACTCGGACCGCTTGAGGTAAACAACCGTTTACCTGCGAGAACGTGCCCCGGCTTGGCGCAGGCTGCAATGTGTGACTTTCGCAGGGTGGAGGTAATTTTATTGTTTTTACTGTCCGCCAAGCATCCCATTTCGTATTTTGTGCGTTGCACTCTCGCGTCCGCAGCAATAGCTTTGCCGCAATGCGAGAGGAGTTTTGCCCATGACCGTTGTCGCTTTCGCGGCGCGTCCGCATCCGACGGCCAACCAGCCGAAGAAGGATCTCTACGAGGTCGGTGAAATTCCGCCGCTCGGTCACGTGCCGAAGAACATGTACGCCTGGGTGATCCGGCGCGACCGCCACGGTCCGCCCGAGCAATCCATGCAGCTGGAAGTCGTGCCGACGCACACGATCGGCGAGGACGAGGTGCTGGTCCTCGTGATGGCGGCGGGCGTCAACTACAACGGCGTATGGGCGGGCCTGGGCCTGCCGATCTCGCCGTTCGACGTGCACAAGCAGCCCTTCCACATCGCGGGCTCCGATGCCGCCGGCATCGTCTGGGCGATCGGCGCCAAGGTGAAGCGCTGGAAGGTCGGCGACGAGGTCGTCGTGCACTGCAACCAGGATGACGGCGACGACGAGGAGTGCAACGGCGGCGATCCGATGTTCTCGACCAGCCAGCGCATCTGGGGCTACGAGACGCCGGACGGCTCCTTCGCCCAGTTCTGCAAGGTGCAGGCGCGGCAGCTGATGAAGCGCGCGGCGCATCTCACCTGGGAGGAGAGCGCGTCCTACACGCTCACCCTCGCCACGGCCTATCGCATGCTGTTCGGCCATCGCCCGCACATCCTGCGGCCGGGCCACAACGTGCTGGTGTGGGGCGCGGCGGGCGGCATCGGCTCGATGGCTGTCCAGCTCATCGCCACGGCGGGCGCCAATGCCATCGGCGTGATCTCCGATCCGTCGAAGAAGGACTTCGTGATGTCGCTCGGCGCCAAGGGCACGGTGAACCGCAACGACTTCGAATGCTGGGGCCAGCTGCCCGACGTCGACGACCAGAAGGGCTATGCCGAGTACATGAAGAAGGTGCGCAAGTTCGGCGCCGCCATCTGGGAGATCACCGGCAAGGGCAACGACGTCGACTTCGTGTTCGAGCATCCCGGCGAGCAGACCTTCCCGGTGTCATGCAACATCGTCAAGCGCGGCGGCATGGTGGTGTTCTGCGCCGGCACCACCGGCTACAACCTCACCATGGACGCCCGCTTCGTGTGGATGCGCCAGAAGCGCATCCAGGGCAGCCACTTCGCCAACCTCCTGCAGGCCAGCCAGGCCAACCAGCTCGTGATCGAGCGCCGCATCGATCCCTGCATGAGCGAAGTCTTCGAATGGGCCGACATTCCCAAGGCCCATACCAAGATGTGGAAGAACCAGCACAAGCCCGGGAATATGGCGGTGCTGGTCTCGGCCAAGCGGCCCGGCCTGCGCACCCTGGAAGACGCGCTGGAAGACTGATGGTCCTGGACAATCTGCTCGCCCTCGCCGCGGAGGCGGAGGGCGATGCCGAGGCCTATGAAGTCGCCGCGCGAGAAGCGGTGCGCGCGCTGGTGGCGCCCAAGGGCAAGGTCGAGCCCAAGCTCTTGGAGCGCGAGCAGTTCGCCGCCCACGGCTTCGCCTGGATCGCGACCTACGTAGCCGCTCTGCGCCAGATGCGGCGCTGGGCCGAGGGCGGCGGGAAGGGCGAGCTCGAGCTGCTGATGCTGCAGTCGGCCTTCGGAGAATATCTCGCCCAGCTTTCCGGTGGCATCGCCCTCAGCCAGGTCGAGATCGTGCGGCCGGCCGATCTCGGCATCGATGCCGCGGCGCTCGATACGCTCGCGGTCCGCAAGCTGATCGCGGCGAACAGCTCTGCCGTGCGCCTGCGCATCGCCGAGCTGATCGCCGACGGACTCGACTCCGGCAATTTCGGCGCGCTGGAACTGGGCGACGAGGCCCTGGAAGAAGTGCGCCGCCAGTTCCGCCGTTTCGTCGAGGCCGAGGTGGCGCCGCACGCCCACGGCTGGCACCTGCGCGACGAGCTGATCCCGCTGCCGGTGGTCGACAAGATGGCCGAGCTGGGCGTCTTCGGCCTCACCGTGCCCGAGCAATGGGGTGGGCTCGGCATGGGCAAGCTCGCCATGTGCGTGGTCACCGAGGAGCTGTCGCGCGGCTATATCGGCGTCGGCTCGCTCGGCACGCGCTCGGAGATCGCCGCCGAGCTGATACGCGCCGGCGGCACCGAGGCGCAGAAGGAGAAGTATCTCTCGCGCATCGCCTCGGGCGAGATCCTGCCGACGGCGGTGTTCACCGAGCCCAATACCGGCTCCGACCTGGCGAGCCTGCGCACGCGGGCGGTGCTGGACGGCGACACCTACAGGATCCAGGGCAACAAGACCTGGATCACGCACGCAGCCCGTGCCGACATCATGACGCTTCTGGCGCGCAGCGATGCCTCGAAACCCGGCTACCAGGGCCTGTCGATGTTCCTGGCCGAGAAGCCGCGCGGCACCGATGCCGAGCCGTTCCCGGCCAAGGGCATGAGCGGCGGCGAGATCCGCGTGCTGGGCTATCGCGGCATGAAGGAATACGAGATCGGCTTCGACGGTTTCGAGGTGCCGGCTGCCAACCTTTTAGGCGAGAAGGAGGGCCAGGGCTTCAAGCAGCTCATGGCGACCTTCGAAAGCGCGCGCATCCAGACCGCGGCGCGCGCCGTCGGCGTGGCCCAGAACGCGCTCGAGCTCGGCCTGCGCTACGCCAAGGACCGCATCCAGTTCGCCAAGCCGCTTTATGCCTTTCCGCGAGTCGCCGGCAAGATCGCCTGGATGGCGGTCGAAACCATGATCGCCCGCCAGCTCACCTATTTTGCCGCGCGCGAGAAGGACAGCGACCGGCGCTGCGACATCGAGGCCGGCATGGCGAAGCTGCTGGCCGCGAGGGTCGCCTGGAGCAACGCCGACAACGCGCTACAGATCCACGGTGGCAACGGCTACGCCATGGAATACCCGGTGAGCCGCGTGCTGTGCGACGCACGCATCCTCAACATCTTCGAGGGCGCCGCCGAGATCCAGGCCCAGGTCGTGTGCCGCGGGCTGATCGAAGGACGGAACTGAACGTAGCGACTGCGCGTCGCCGCTACCCGACCGGGCTGAAACGCCTGTCCCGCGGCCGGAAATTCCGTCCGGGTAACGTCATCGCCACGAGGACACGGGGCCTCGCGCGCGCGGGCTCTGGTCGCTGGTGCAGCACGGCCGCGGCGGCCGCGAGAAACAGGACCGCCCAGCAGGTCGGGCCGACATAGGCTCCCGATGCCTGCCCCAGGATGGCCCAGACCATCCAGCAGAACGCGGGACTCGGCACGCCAAGGACGCGAAACCAGATCGTTATGGCGCCGGCCATGATCAGGCCCCAGATCAACCCGAGATAGATCCAGTGCAGCCAGAAATAATTGATCACCAGCTCCGTCGCCGGCGTGACGACCTGCCAATGCGCCGAGTAGAACGGCGAGCGCAGATAGAGGTTCGTGACTTCGCGTTCGAAGAAGGGCTCGCCCGTGATTCCGTTTCCCGCGAACGGGTAACGGCTGATGGCGTCGAGCCCGGCCAGGGCGGGTCCCTGCACCCTGTAGAAGAAACTCGGATCGTTGCCCGACATGACCTCGTTGAGGCGCGCGGGAAACAGGGACTGGGCCAGCACGATGAACGCGACCAGGAAAATCGCCGCAACGCACGCGACCAGCAGCAGGCGGCCGAAATCCAGCCGGCCTGACGGGCCGCGGCTTGTCAGGAACAGCATGTAGGGCAGGATCAGCACCAGCATCAGCAGGAGGGTCGGCCCCGGCATGGCATAGAGTCCGACGCCGACCAGCCCGACATAGGCAACCAGCTTCCAGCGCCAGGTGCTGATCACCATCCAGAGAAACGTGAACAGGGCAAAGCAGAACGTCACGCTCGCGGGTTCGGAAGCGAAGAACTTGGGCCGGACGCGACCGTAGAACAGCGTATCCCGCAGATCGTTCTCGTAGATGCCCTGCTTGTAGATAATGTTGCGGACCGCGTCGCTGACGGGCCGAAAACCCGCATGGCCCTCAAGCAGGCATCCGATCACGATGACAAGGGCAAAACCCAGGAACAATCTGCCGATCTGCCGCCGCGTGCCCTGCGTCACCGTCAGGAACAACGCATAGCCGATCGTGATCGAATAGGTGAGCTGGATCAGCCCGTTGGTCCGCCGCGGCAGGAACGAAATGTTCGGCGCACAGAGGACGGAAAACAGATAGAGCGCCACCACACCGATGAACCAGGCGAACCCCTTGGGCTTGATCTGGTCCCGTCTTCGCCAAAGAAGAAGCAACCCTGCAATGCCGGCCGGTGCGGAAGGGAACGGGACCTTGGCCGAGATCTGGACGGTGTAGTTGGTGTAGAGGCCGAGCAGGAACAGGCAAATCAGGGCGCAGTCCAGCCAGTCGAGGCCACGTGCGCTGTGTGCCGGCGCGGCTTCAGCCCGCCTGCCGGCGACTGGTCCGACGTCGGCACGAACTTTCCGGTCGAGGGCGTAGTCCACCATCCGAGCGTCTCCAAATGCCCGATATCGATGGTTCTGGCAGCTTCTGAACCGGCGTCCCGTGGCCTTTTGATGACCACAGGCTCGCTGATAGCGGGAGCGGCGTCTTGATCTGGGTCAACGGCCAAGTGAACGATGCGTGCAAGTCTATCTCGATGTTGATCCAGGAACTCAGTGAACAGGAAAGCCTCGATCTTCTGTCGCGTGTCAGGTTCGGCCGGCTCGCCTGCGCCGCAGGCGGCCAACCTTACGTCGTGCCGATTAATTTCGCGGTTCAAGGCCGCAATATTTACGCCTTTTCGACGATCGGCAAAAAGATCGAGTATCTCCGGCTCAATCCATTGGCCTGTCTCCAGGCCGATGAGATCGCAAGCCGCCAGAAGTGGAAGAGCGTGATCGTGCTCGGTCGCTACCACGAGGTATCGAATACGGCTGCGGAAGGAGCCGAGCGGACGATGATTCACGGGCTTCTGCAGAAGCGGGCGGGGTGGTGGGAGCCGGCCTATGTGCGAACCGTGCTCGGGGGCCGCGCCCGTCCCCTCGAGCCCATCTTTTTCCGACTTTCGATCGAATCGATCAGCGGTCACGCTGCCTCAAGTTAGGCGCTACGCCGGCATTCAGGGATATGCTTCTTGGCTCAGATCAAGTCGCTTGAGGTCCCAATCTCGTATGTAGTTTACGATGCGGAGCTGCCATGACGTACAAGACGATCCTGGTTCATTGCGATGCCAGCCAGTCGGTCAGCTCTCGTCTCGATATAGCCGTCGACTGGGCCCGGCGTTTCAACGCGCACCTCATCGCGCTGCATGCGCGCCCGCCTTTCCAGCCCCCCGCCTTCGTCGAGAGCGGCATGGATTTGCTCCTGGATGACTACGAGCAAAACGTGAAGGCCGGCCAGGGCGAAGCGGCTGCCGCCTTCGCCAAGGCGATCGAAGGCAAGGAAATCGCCAGCGAATGGCGTGCCGTCGATGGTCCTGCCGACAGCACGCTGATCGCCAACGCGCGATATGCCGACCTGGTGATCGTCGGCCAGAACGATCCCGGCGCGACGACGGTCTTGCCGGCGCGTGCCGATCTGCCCGAGACCGTGGCGCTTTCGACCGGCCGCGCCGTCCTGGTCGTGCCGCATCTCGGCGTGCCGAAGGCACCTGGCGGCACCGTTATGCTGTGCTGGAACGCCAGCCGCGAATCGGCGCGCGCCGCATCCGAGGCCTTGCCGCTCTTGAAGACCGCAAAGCAGGTCATCGTCCTGATCGTGGGCCCGACGACGTCGGGTGGCGCTGACAGCGCCGAACCGGGCGCCAGCGTCACCGCCTGGTTGAGCCGGCATGGCGTCGAGGTGACCGTGCAGCGCGACACCTCGGCCGATGCCGATGCCGGCAGCGCGATCCTGTCACACGCCGCGGATCATGACGCCGATCTCATCGTGATGGGCGTCTACGGCCATTCCCGCTTGCGCGAATTGGTGCTGGGCGGCGCCAGCCGGACGCTGCTTTCCAGCATGACCATGCCGGTCTTGATGGCACACTGAGGAATAAGCCCCAAGGCCCGCACGACATGACGTCGCCGGGCCCTGGGGAGCTGGTCCGCCTGGGACGGATGTCTACTCCGCCGCCCTCAGCTCGACTTCGGCGATGCCGGCCGCGACGTTGAGGCCGATACTGCCTTCGATGCTGACGGGCTGCAGGGTGACCTGCTTGCTGCTGCCACCGACCAGAACATTGGCGCCCGCGCCGACGCCCGCGGTCGCCGTCACGGTCGGGCCGGCATAGGCGCCGGCAAGGGCGCCTTGTCCGATGTTGCCGGGCGCGAAGACCGCCCACACCATGTACGCTTCCTTGGTGAAGCCGATATCCACGCCGAAGCGCTTGATTGTGCCTTGATAGCGTTCGGCGACGCCGTCGGTACGCGTCAGCAGGCAGTTGAGTGTCTTGGACGAACCGAAGACGAAGCCCATGCCTCCTGCGACGGTGCAGTTGAGAGAACCGACATTGACGCCGGACTTTGAAGCCGCCGGGGGCGTGCCGGGTGCGGCCGGCGTTTGGGCCTGGATCTGTAGAAATGCGGCAGTGCTTGCCAGAAGTGCTGCGGCACCAAGAATCGCCATTACGGAGCGGCGCATAGTGATCTCCAATGTTGCCCGAGTTGGGCCCGGAAGAGGGAGGAAGGCCAGGGAGCGCCGAACCGGCGAACCATGGCAACGGACACTGATTGCATCCGATTGGAGAGCGCCGTGGCGGAAGACCGAGAACGACGCTTTCTTTTACGAGTGTGATGCAGGCCTCTCGACCCCATCTTGATTCAAGTCAAAGGATCTCGCTTCTTCGCTGGCCACGAGAAGTTTCTCGAGCGATCAAACAGGCGTTGGGGGAGAAAAGCCTCGAGGTTCTTTCGGTGGATGAACTCGTGCGCCCAAGGCACCAAGGCCCGACGCAGTCATGCGTCGTTGCAGGGCCCTTGTCGAATCGGTGTTCAGGGTACGAGGACGGCCGCGCCCTGGAAGCGGCCAGCCCGCAGGTCCGCCAACGCCTCGTTCGCGCGCTCCAGGGCGTAGACAGTCGTGGTCGTGCGAACGCCGGCGCGCGGCGCGATCTGCAGGAACTCCGTGGCGTCCTGTCGCGTGAGGTTGGCGACCGACTGGATCTGCCGTTCCTCCCACAACAGCCGATACGGGAACTGCGGGATGTCGCTCATATGGATGCCGCCGCAGACGACCCTGCCGCCCTTGCGCACGGCGCTGAGCGCGGCGGGCACCAGCGCGCCGACCGGCGCGAAAAGAATGGCCGCATCGAGCGGCTCCGGCGGAAGATCTTCCGAGCCGCCGGCCCAACGCGCGCCGAGCGACAGCGCATGAGCTTGCGCAGCGGCATCACCCGCGCGGGTAAAGGCATAGACGTCGCGTCCCTGCCATCGGCAGACCTGGGCGATGATGTGGGCGGCCGCGCCGAAGCCATACAGGCCGATCCTGCGGCCCTCGCCGGCGAGCTTCAGCGAACGCCAGCCGATCAGGCCGGCGCACAGCAGGGGCGCCGCCGCGATCGGGTCGTCGAAATCGTCGAGCGGAAAGGCGTATGCCGCGTCGGCGACCACATGCGTGGCGAAGCCGCCATCGCGGCCGTAGCCGGTGAAGATCGGCCGGTCGCAGAGATTTTCCTGGTGGGCGGCGCAATAGGGACAGATCCCGCAGGTGTGGCCGAGCCAGGGAATGCCGACGCGTCGCCCAAGCGCCAGCGGGGTGACGCCCGGTCCCAACGCCTCGACGATGCCCACGATCTCGTGGCCCGGCACGATCGGCAGGCGGATGTCGGGAAGTTCGCCGTCGACGATATGCAGGTCGGTGCGGCAGACGCCGCAGGCCTCGACCCGCACGCGGATCTCACCCGGGCCGGGCAGGGGCTCGGGCCTGCTTTCGAATTCGAGGGGCCGGCCGGTGGCGGCAAGGACCATTGCCTTCACGACGCTCTCCCGCGATTAACAGCCCGACTCCTAGGCGTTGAGGCGCCGCAGCGCCAGCTTGTTGCACAGCATGACCGACCGGCTGGCGGCCCGCAGCCGGATCAGGCCATCGCGGGCGAATTGCGTGAGCGTGCGGGAAACGGTTTCTATGGTGAGGCCCAGATGATCGGCAATGTCCGTGCGCTGCATCGGCAGATCGAAATGCGCATCGTCGTCGGAGATGCGCTCGGCCATGTCGAGCAGGAATGTCGCGATCTTCTCCTGGGCCGTCTTGCGGCCCAGCAGCAGCATGTGATCCTGGGCGCGCTCGAGGCTGCGCAGCGTTGCGGACATGACCTGCTCGCGGAATGCTCGATCCTCCTCGATCAGCACCGCAAGGCGGCTCCGCCGATAGGCGATCACCGTGGCATCGCCGACCGCCTCTGCTGAAAAGCGATGGGCCGAGCCGGCCTCGAGTCCGAAGATGTCGCCCGCGAGATGGAAGGCGTCGATCTGGCGCCGGCCGTCGCTCAGCAGCTTGTAGGACCGGATGGCTCCCGACGCGACCTTGTAGAAATATTCCGCGTCGTCGCCTTCCGCGAACAGTTCTTCGCCCTTGCCGAGCAGCCGTTGCGGGGCCACGGGTGCCACCCTCGCCATTGTGGCCGGCATCTGCATCGCGAGGACGGCTGGCGGGAACTTCGTTTGGGCTGTGGTCTGGGCCTGCATGGAACTCTCCCGAGGGCTGGGCTTCTGATGGCCTCCCGACTACCGCCGCGGTCGATGGGCCGCCATTCAGGTATTGAACTACGGGATTCTACGTAGGGCCGGTATCGGGCCGCTCCGCAGCTGCCGATGCCTTCTGTCGGGGTCGTCATTCCTGCCAGCGTGGCCGCAGGGCAAGCGGCGCAAAACCGGAGATACGGTTCACGACGTCGGCGAAGAGCCGATACTTGACGTTGACGACGGAGAGTTCGCGCGCCCAGTTCACGAGATCGCCCCACGGATCGTTCAGCTTTCCCAGGCCACCGACCATCGCCACGACGGTGCCCACCTCGATCCGCCCCTCGAGGGCAAGCCAGCCGCCGACGCACAAGGCCACCGCGACCGACGAATGGTGCATCAGGTTCATGAGCATGTTCATCGAGTATTTCAGCTTGTAGATGCCCATGTTGAGGGTGAAGACCCGCCCGATCGGCTCTTTCGCCCAGGCCCATTCGTGCGTGGCCCCCGCCGCCGTGCTGACGATGCCGCCGCTGATGCCGCGCTTGGTGAGGATGCGCGATTGCGCCCGGCGGTTGATCGCCGACTGAAGAAGCGGGACGAACACGAGCTGGGGCAGGAAGAAGGCAAGGGCAAGCAGCGCCAGCTCGAGGTCGAGATACAGCATATAGCCGATGACGCTCACCAGGATGCCGCCCTGCAGCAGCGGTTCGGAAACGCTGATGCCCATGAAGCCCCCGATCGGCTCGACCTCGTCGAGGATCATGGCGATCTCGACACCGGTGTCGTCGGCCGTTTCCCCGCATGAAGCGGCATCGGCGCTGCCGCCGACCATCGTGCGCAGCGTCCGCACGGAATCCTCGGCCACCCAGCCGCGATAGACGTTGAGCGCGAGCTTGAGACTCTGCTCGACCAGGGCGACGCCCGGGTAGGCAAGAGCCAGCCAGAAAATCGTGGTGAAAGCGCCGTGCTCGACGACCGTGTTGACGATCCGTCGCTGCAGTTCCAGCGGGACGGCGCTCAGCAGGAATACGGCGATCGACAATGCCGCCAGCCCCAGCTGGTGCTTGCCCGTATAGCGAAGCACATAGTCGATAATCGAACGCGGCACTTCGTCTCCGAACGCGCTCAGCCGGCCGGGGCGAATGCGAGGTGGATGCTTTCGACCAACGCCGCATCGGACAATGGCTTCTCGAGGACGCGGATCACGCCCAAACGTTCCGCGCGGTGGCGAAGCTGGTTGTTGACGCGACCACTGATCAGGATGGCAGGAAGCGCAACCTGCCGCGCGCGCAGCAGTTCGACCAGCTCGAGCCCGTCGATGTCGGGCATCCGATAGTCGATCACCAGGCAGGCCCGCACGGGCAGGCCGCCGTCCGCCAGAAGCGCCGCCGCACTGTCGTAGACCCGGACGCGAAAACCGTCGACTTCGAGCGCGAATTTAAGCGCTGCGCGCACGGCGGCATCGTCATCGACGACAAGCACGGTCTCCACTTCAGGCGACATTCGACGGCGACCTCGGTCAAGGCCTGCAAATTGCCCGAATCTGGTGATTGTGCGTTGATCTAGCGCAAACTCGGGAGCGGTCCGCGTCGGCTTAGGCGGAGCCGTCCTAGAGGAGCGCCATTCGGACGAGCTCGGAGAGGCTGTCCGCCTGCATTTTGGTCATCACGTTGGCGCGGTAGACCTCGATCGTTCGAGCGCTGAGGCCGAGCTCATGGGCAATCACCTTGTTCGGCTTGCCCGCGACCAGCCGCTCGAGCACCTCCTGCTCGCGTCCGGAAAGCGCCTTCATCCGATCGCGAACCACCGCCAGGCGCGTTTCGCGTTCGCTGTCCTTGGCGTGGCGGGACAGCGCCGATCGGATGGCGGAGAGCAGGACTTCATCGTCGAACGGCTTTTCGATGAAATCGATGGCACCCGCCTTCATCGCTTCGACCGCGAGCGGAACATCGCCGTGCCCGGTCATGACGATGACGGGCAAGCCCGCCTTCAATTCTCGCAGGCGGCGTTGGAGCTCCAACCCGTCCATCTCGGGCATGCGAATATCGGTAACGATGCAGCCTCCCTGGATTTCGGGAAGGACCTTCAGGAAATCGACGGCCGAGGCATGCACGCGCACGGCGAGGCCGGCGGTGCTCAGCAAGAAGGCCAGGGACTGGCGCACGGCCGCGTCGTCGTCGATCACGTGAACGACCCGGTTAGCCGGCATGGGATACTTCCTCCTGCCTTGCCGTGCGCAGGGTGAAGCGAAAGATCGTGCCGCCGGACGGCGGCGCCTCGACCCAGATCTTGCCGCCATGCGCCTCGACGATGGTTCGACAGATCGAGAGGCCGAGCCCCATGCCCTTGCGCTTGGTGGTGACGAAAGGCTGGAAGAGATGCTGAGCCACCTCCTGCGTCAGGCCTGCGCCGGTATCGGCGACGCTCACCTCCACGGCATCGTCGGAGTTCGCGACAGTGGCGATCTCGAGCCTGCGGTCGTTCGATGATTCGATCATGACCTCGATGGCATTGCGGATCAGGTTCACGAGGACCTGCTGGATCTGGATGCGATCCGCCAGCACCAGGTCGGCATTCGGATCGAGCCGGAACGAGACTTCGACTCCGTTTTCCCGCGCCCCGATCAGGGCGAGTGTGCTTGCATCCTCGATCAGCTTGGGAAGGCTCTCGATCCGCCGCTCGCTTTCGCCGCGGGCCACGAATTCCCGCAGCCGGCGGATGATATCGCCGGCGCGCAGCGCCTGGTCGGCCGCCTTGCCGACCGCATCGCGCAGCACCGGCGCCGACTCGCCTTCAATTCGTTCGAGCAGCCGCTGGCAACCCTTGAGGTAGTTGCTGATCGCAGTCAGTGGCTGGTTGATCTCGTGCGCCAATGTCGAAGCCATCTCGCCCAGCGCGGTGAAACGCGACATGTGCGTGACTTCCGACTGCAGTTCCTTGAGGCGGCTCTCGGTAAGCTGCTGGTCGGTCAGGTCGCGGATGAAGCTGGTGAAATAGTGGCGTTCGGCGGAGCGCAGCTCGCCCACCGTGAGATGCATGGGGAATGTCGTGCCGTCCTGGCGCTGTCCGACCACGATGCGGCCGATACCGATGATCCGTCGCTCGCCAGTGGACAGGTAGCGCTTCAGGTAGGAGTCGTGCTGCTCGCGGTACGGCGAGGGCATGAGATGGCTGACATTCTTGCCGGCAACGTCGCCCAGCGAATAGCCGAACAGCCGCTCGGCGGTGGCGCTCAGCGACTCGATCCGTCCCTGCTCGTCGATGATGATCATGGCGTCCGGAACGGTCTGCAGGATCGACCGCAATCGCGCCTCCGCCGCCTCCAGCGCAAGCGCCATCGACATGGGCTCGGCTTCGGCGGGCGTCTCGAGGCTGTGAAGAATCAGTGTAACCGTGCCATCGGCGGCAAGGACGGGCATGTTCACGGCCGACATTGGCGGGCGGCGGGTGGCTGCCGAAGCGCCCGACGGGATGAACGCTTCCGCCCGCATGCGCTGCGGGCGGCGCGATTGCCGGACGAGCTCGAGCGAGGCGACAAGCCTGTCGAGCGCCGGCCCTGCCCTGAAAGCCTCACGGACCGATCGCCCGACGATCGCTTCTCGGGGCACGTCCACCACCTGGAGATACGCATCGGTGCAGGCGACGATGCGTAGATCGGGTGAAATGACGAGCTCGGCATGAGGCGGCGAGGCGATCAGGTCTGCGGCGTCCTGGATCGGCGATTTTTCTGAGGTCTGATCCATTGTCGCGTTGCCTTCCGGCGCAAAGATATCACGCGGTCCGGCAATTACCGACCAAATCCCGGGCGGTCAGGGTCTGATGAAGATCAAGGGATTGTCATCTTCCAGGTTATCGGCTGCAGCCGTCAGCTCGGCCGCGATATCATCGTTGGGACGATGGCGCTTGAAGATGCGGATGGCCTCCGACAGCAGGCAGCGGGCCACGACGTCGTCGGCGATGCTGCGGCTGGCGGCTTCGCCCAGCGCCGCCTCGACATGTCTGGACACCAGTTGGTGTGTGCTCATGATCAGCCCTCAATGCGCCATCAGGACGGGCACCGTCATGCTCGACAGCAAGCTGCGGCTGGCCCCTCCCAGGATCACCTCCCGCAGGCGCGAGTGGCCGTAGAGGCCCATCACGATCAGGTCGATGCCATGGTCGGCCGCGCGCGACAGGATTACGCCACCGATATCGGCATCGGCCGCGACGTCGCGCTGGACCGTGACCTTGACGCCATGTCGGGCGAGCCAGGTGGCGACGTCGGCGCCCGGCTCGGGACCGTGTCCGCCGCCGGAGGATCTCGGATCGACGACCAGAACGACGACTTTCTCCGCCGCGGCCAGGAACGGCAATGCGTCGGACGCCGCCCGCGCGCTCTCGCGGCTTGCGTTCCAGCACAGCATAACGGTCCTGCCGGGCTTCGAGCGAACCCCGATATGCGGGACCACCAGGGTCGGGCGGCCGGTCGAGAGAGCGACCGTTTCGGGGAGATCCGTCGGCGTCATTGACTCGGCGTCGGGATCGGTCTGGCCGACGACGAGCAGGTCGGCATAGCGGGCATGAACGGCGAGCTCGTTTTCGACGTATCCCTTCACCAGCCGCCATTCCGTCGGCAGATGGGTGCCCTTTGCGGCCTTTTGGAACGCCGCTGCCGCAGCGTCATGGTCGGCCTTGGCGGCGGCCTCGTAGGAAGTGAAGAGATCGTCCATCGGCATCATGCCGTCGGCAAAGGCCGGGACGTCGAATGGCGCCTGGACGTGGATGCCCACGAGATGGGCGCCGTGCCGTTGCGCCAGGTCGACCGCGACGTCCAATCGCTGCGACAGTTTCGGGCTCGCATCGCAATGAACGAGAATGGTTTTGTAACTCATGACTGACCCCTGATGCTTGATGTGCCTGCAAAGTGCCACGACGCCGCTGCGCGGTGATTGACTCAGGTCAAGGCGGGGGCGGCCTTCCGCGATGTAGTCGAGAGCGGCCATGGAATTGATTTCCGAACTGACCGCGCTCTGCGGCCAGGGGCTGCGCGGCTTGTCGTCTCTGCCGGCCAGCCTGCCCCTGTCGCTGTTCCTGGCCGGTCTGGCGGGCAGCCTGGTGCACTGCGTCGGCATGTGCGGGCCGTTCGTCCTTACCCAGGTCATGGCCGATGCAGACAGGTCGCAGCCCGGCGGTTACGGCGAATGGCATCGACTGGGCGGTGCCGCCCTCACGCCCTATCATCTGGGCAGGCTCACGACCTACACGGCGCTGGGCGCCATCGCTGGCGCCGCCACGGCGCTCTTCGCCTCGACCACCGGATTTGCCGGGCTGTCGGCCACGATGCTGGTGCTCGCCGCCATCCTGATGGCCCTGCAGGCATTGGGCTTGGCGCTCGGCGGCAGCGCGCCGCTGGCCGGCGTGCTGGCGCACCTCACCGCACCGCTGTCGGCCTCGCACGGACCGGCCGCGCGCTACGCGCTGGGGCTCGTGCTCGGCCTCCTGCCGTGCGGCCTGCTCTACGGCGCACTGGCCGCTGCCGGAGGAACGGCGTCGGCCCTGGGTGGCGCGACGGCCATGGCCGCCTTCGCTCTGGGCACGGTGCCCGCCTTGATCGCGGTCGGGTGGGCTGGCCTCATCGTCCGTCGTCGGCTACGGGGCGTGACACGGTGGATCGCCACGCCCCTGCTGCTCGCCAATGCCGTGCTACTGCTGGCGCTGGCGAGCCAGCGCTTCCAGGCTTAGCCGGCCTTGATATCGACCTGCTTGACCTGGGCCGGCGGATTGGCGGCCTTGGGGATCTCGAGTGTCAGCACGCCCTTGGCGAAGCGTGCCGAGATGGTGTTGCGATCGGCGTCGGCCGGCAGGGTGAAGGCCCGCGTAAAGCTGCCATAGCTGCGTTCCGAGTATTGAGTCTTGTCGTCGGTGCGCTCGAGTTTCTTCTCGCCGGAGATGGTGAGCATGTCGTCCTCGACCAGCACCTTCACGTCCTTCTCGTCCAGCCCCGGCAGCTCGACGCTGACGTTGTAGCTCTTGCCGTTTTCCTTCACTTCGACGCTGGGAACGTGATCGAAGACTCGCAATGCGCGGGGCTCGCTTGACGGCGCGAGCTCCGGCCAGCTGAACGGCCAGCGGCTCATCGCACGATTGAAGAGTTGGTCGAAATCGCCGCCGAACGGCATCTGGCGGCGCGGGGTGGTCAGAGACTTGAGTTCGGTCATGGTAGTCCTCGTTGTGGATCGCAAACGAATCCACGGCGACTCCTACGCTCTCGCGGCCGAACGGGGTTTGACGGGGATCAAGCGGCCGACGACGGGTCGAAACGCACGATGTCGCGGTAGGCGTGCCAGCTCGCGTGGCCGACGACAGGCAGCACGACGACGAGACCGAGCAGGCCCGGCACCATGGCGAGTGCCACCAGGACCACGATCAGGCTCGCCCACAGCACAATCGGCCGGATATTGAGTCGCACGGCGGTGACTGAGGTGGCGATCGCCTCGAACAGGTTGGCGCTGCGTCGGTCGAGCAGATAGGGCATCGAGAATGCGCCGATGGCGAAGGCCACGCTCGCCAGCACGGCGCCCAGCGCCACGCCGACGGCGAGGAACGGCAGGCTGCGCGCCGAATGCCAGGCGAGGTCCATGAAGCGATCCCACGACGGCACGGTCGGCCATTCGAAGAGCGCGAACAGCAGTTGCGCGGCGCGCATCCAGGCAAGATGCAGCAGCAGGAGCAGGACGCCCATCAGGGCGATCTGGTCTGGGTTGCGGCGCCAGGCGCGCCAGGTCGAACGGCCTTCGACAGGCAGGCCGGCTTCAAGGCGGCGGCTGATTTCGTAGAGGCCGACGGCCATGAACGGGCCGACGAAAAAGAAGCCGGCGCCGAGCGGCAGCACGAGGTAGGGCAGGTCGGCCCACAGCAGCAGGGCAATCGCCAGCCAACCGGCAAGAACCGCCACCGCGCCGTAGGCCAGGCTGCTCGCCGGCGCGGCCCACAGATCGTTCCAGCCCGCCGCGAGCCACGTCCACGGACGGTCCATGGCAACCAGTCGTATGCGCGGCTGCGGCGCGCGAAAGACGTCAACGGTCTCGCTCATCTTCGTTTCCTCCTGGGCCATGAGAATTGAGCCGCGACGACGCATGCCGGCCTTGACCCAAATCAAGGGCGCGCAACAAGGCGGCCTCTAGGTTGGGCGCGACACCAGCGTGGGGAGAAAGCATGTCCAGCCAAGCCGTCCTGAGCGCCGACCACCGGCCGGCGCCGCGCTATGTCGAGGACGTCATCCGGGCAGCGGTCGTGCTCACCATGTTCTGGGGCATTGTCGCCTTTTCGGCAGGCGTCGTGATCGCCGCCCAGCTGGTGTGGCCGCAACTGAGCTTCGACAGCGAATATCTGACGTTCGGCCGGCTGCGCCCGCTGCATACCTCGGCGGCGATCTTCGCCTTCGGCGGCACCGCCCTGATCGGCACCGCCTTCCACGTCGTGCAGCGCACCTGCCGCACCCGCCTGTTCGGCGGCGCGCCGCTAGGCTGGTTCGTGCTGCTGGGCTACCAGCTCTTCATCGTCGTCGCGGCGACCGGCTACCTGATGGGCATCACCCAGAGCAAGGAATACGCCGAGCCCGAATGGTACGCCGACCTCTGGCTCACCATCGTCTGGGTCGCCTATCTCGTCGCCTATCTCGGCACGGTGCTGAAGCGCGAAGAGCCGCACATCTACGTCGCCAACTGGTTCTACCTCGCCTTCATCATCACCATCGCCATGCTGCACATCGTCAACAACCTGGCGATGCCGGTGTCGATCGCCGGCACCAAGAGCTATGGCGCCTGGTCGGGCGTGCAGGATGCCATGATCCAGTGGTGGTACGGCCACAACGCGGTCGGTTTCTTCCTCACCGCGGCGTTCCTCGGCATGATGTACTATTACATCCCGAAGGCTGCGAACCGGCCGATCTACTCCTACCGGCTGTCGATCGTGCACTTCTGGTCCCTGGTGTTCCTCTACATCTGGGCCGGTCCTCATCACCTGCATTACACGTCGCTGCCCGACTGGGCGCAGACGCTCGGCATGGTGTTCTCGGTGATGCTGTGGATGCCGAGTTGGGGCGGCATGATCAACGGCCTCATGACGCTGTCCGGCGCGTGGGACAAGCTGCGCACCGATCCCGGCCTGCGCTTCTCGGTGACCGCCGTCGGCTTCTACGGCATGGCGACCTTCGAGGGCCCGGTCATGTCGATCAAGGCGGTGAACTCGCTCAGCCACTACACCGACTGGACGATCGGCCACGTCCATTCCGGCGCGCTGGGCTGGGTGGCCTTCATCGTGTTCGGCACGATGTACTATCTGACGCCCAAGATGTGGAACCGGCCGGCAATGTGGTCGACGCGGCTGATCGGCTGGCACTACTGGATCGCCACCATCGGCATCGTTCTCTACATCACGGCGATGTGGGTGAGCGGCATCATGCAGGGCCTGATGTGGCGTGCCTACGACGAGCTGGGCTTCCTGCAATACTCGTTCGTCGAGACCGTCGCCGCGATGCATCCGTTCTACCTGATCCGTCTGCTGGGCGGCGTGTTCTTCCTGAGCGGCGGCCTGATCATGGCCTACAACATGTGGCGCACGGTGCGCGGCGAGCCCGAAGCGGCAGCCGACGCGGCCCGCCACGCCCTCGCGGCTTAGGGGCGCGCCATGTTCCTTCGCCACGAGACGATCGAGAAGAACGTCATCCTCATGGTGGTCCTGACCCTGATCACGGTGTCGATCGGCGGGCTGGTGCAGATCATCCCGCTGTTCACCATCGAGAGCACGATCGAGCGCGTCGACGGCGTCCGCCCCTACAGTCCGCTCGAGCAGATGGGCCGCAACATCTACGTGCGCGAGGGCTGCTACCTCTGCCACAGCCAGCAGATCCGCCCGTTCAAGGATGAGGTCGAGCGCTACGGTCCCTACAGCCTCGCCGCCGAGAGCATGTACGACAAGCCGTTCCAGTGGGGCTCCAAGCGCACCGGCCCCGACCTTGCGCGGGTCGGCGGGCGCTACTCCAACGACTGGCACGCCGCTCACCTCGCCTCGCCGCGCGCCGTCGTGCCCGAAAGCGTCATGCCGGCCTATCCGTTCCTGGCCCAGCGCAAGCTCGAGTACGCCGACATCGCCGAGCATCTCAAGGCGCTGCGCGCCGTCGGCACGCCCTACACCGACGAGATGATCGCCAATGCCCGCGCCGACCTTTTGGCGCAGGTCAATCCCGACGCCGATCCGACGGCGCTGCTGAAGCGCTATCCGCGCGCCGTCGTCGGCAAGTTCAACGGCCAGTCAGAAGCCATCACCGAGCTCGATGCGTTGATCGCCTACCTGCAGATGATGGGAACGCTGGTGCGCTTCGGCGACCTGCCGCCCGAGCGGTTGCGGCAATAGGGGAGATGAACATGACTTTGGACTCCGTGGGCGAAGTCCTGGCCTCGGCCTGGACCGTCTGGGCGGTGCTGGTGTTCGCCATCATCGTGCGCTGGGCCTGGCGTCCGGCCAACCGCGAGCGCTTCGAGCAGGATGCCCGCATTCCGCTCAACGACGAAGGCTGAGGACTCGTCATGCCGACCAAGATCGAGAAGGACGTGCTGTCGGGCCAGGACACGACCGGGCACGAATGGGATGGCATCAAGGAGCTGAATACGCCGCTGCCGACCTGGTGGGTCTACACCTTCTACGTCACCATCGTGTTCGCCGTCGTCTACTGTGCGCTCTACCCTTCGTGGCCATGGTTCACGGGCCATACCCAGGGCCTGCTGGGCTACTCGAACCGCACGGAACTGACCCGCGAGCTCGAGGCACAGGCCAAAGGGCGCGCCGCGTTTGTCGACCGCATCCGGGTGGCGTCGCTGGCCGACATCCGCAAGGATCCCGAGCTCTTCGCCTTTGCCATGGCCGGCGGTCGTTCGGCCTTCCAGACCAACTGCATGCAATGTCACGGCGCGGGTGGCGCCGGCAACACGGGCTTCCCCAACCTCGTCGACGACGACTGGCTGTGGGGCGGCAACATCGACCAGATCTACGCCACCATCCAGCATGGCGTGCGCAACGCCGACGACAACTCCCGGCAATCGCTGATGCCGCGCTTCGGCGCCGATGCGATCCTGACGGGACCGCAGGTCGCCGCCGTCACGGACTACGTGCTGAGCCTCTCGGGCCACGGCAAGGCCTCACCCGAGGGCGCCAAGATCTGGCAGGAGCAGTGCGTCGCCTGCCATCAAGCCGACGGCAAGGGCAACCAGGAGCTCGGGGCACCCAACCTGACCGACGGCATCTGGCTCTATGGCGGCGACCGCGACTCGATCTACCGGTCGATCTTCTACGCCCGCAACGGCAGCATGCCGGCCTGGGGCCAACGGCTGGACGACGCCACCATCAAGATGCTGGCGATCTACGTCCACGCGCTCGGCGGCGGGCGCTAGGCGCCGCGAGCACGCGATGGATGCCCAGACCCGGGCCGACGCGGCCCCTCCGCCGCTCTATGCCACGCGCCTCAAGGTCTATCCGCGCGCGGTCAAGGGCCTGTGGCGGCGGGTCAAGTGGCTGGCGCTGGTCGTCCTGCTCGGCATCTACTATCTGGTGCCGTGGCTGCGCTGGGACCGCGGTCCCAACGCGCCCAGCCAGGCGATCCTGATCGACCTCGACGGACGGCGCGGCTGGTTCTTCGACGTCGTCATCTGGCCGCAGGAAATCTACTTCGTCACCGGCTTCCTGATCCTGGCCGCCTTCGGCCTGTTCTTCGCCACCGCGCTGTTCGGCCGCGTGTGGTGCGGCTTCGCCTGTCCGCAGACCGTGTGGACCGACCTCTTCATGCTGGTCGAGCGCCTCATCGAGGGCGATCGCAACGAGCGCATGCGGGTCGATCGCGCGCCGATGTCGGCGGCCAAGGCGGCACGCAAGGGGCTGAAGCATGCGGTCTGGATCGCCATTGCCGCGGCGACCGGCGGCGCCTGGATCTTCTACTTCGTCGATGCGCCCACGACGCTGGCGAGGATCTTCCGCGGCGAGGCCTCGCTCGAAGTCTACTTCTTCGTCGGCCTTTTCACGGCGACGACCTACATGCTGGCCGGTTGGGCGCGCGAGCAGGTCTGCACCTACATGTGCCCGTGGCCGCGCTTCCAGGCCGCCATGCTCGACGAGCAGAGCGTCATCGTCACCTACCAGAAATGGCGCGGCGAGCCGCGCGGCAAGCACAAGGCGGGCGACGGCTGGGAAGGCCACGGCGACTGCGTCGATTGCAACCTGTGCGTCGCCGTCTGCCCGACCGGCATCGACATCCGCGACGGCCAGCAGATCGAATGCATCGGTTGCGGCCTCTGCATCGACGCCTGCAACCAGACCATGAGCAAGGTCGACCGGCCACGCGACCTCATCCGCTGGGACACGCTGGCCGATCAGCAAACCAGGGAAAGCGGCGGCAGCGGCGTTCCGTGGCGGCCGGTGCGGCCGCGCACCCTGCTGTACGCAGCCCTGCTCGGCATCGTGGCTGCCGTCATGCTGGCGGCGTTCGTCCTGCGCACCGATACCGAGCTCACGGTCCAGCGCGACCGCAGCCCGAACTTCGTTCGGCTGTCGAACGGCGACATCCGCAACAGCTATGCCGTCAAGATCCTGAACAAGCGCCAGAGCGAACAGCGCTTCGAGCTGGCACTCGACGGCCTGCCGTCCGCGACGCTGGGCTTCATCGGCGCCGAGGTCGAGGGCAGCGGCCCGGCGGCCCGCCTCGTCGTCCATCCCGACGCCGTCGGCACGTTCCGGGTCTTCGTGACCGTTCCGCCAGCCGCCGCGCCGGCGGGATCGAGGTCCGTCGAGTTCAGCGTTCGCGACGAGGCCGGCCGCGAGCGGGCCTCGCACGACGCCGTGTTCGTCGGACCCGCGCGCTAGGGCATATCCCGATGGAACGGACCCGCATTTTCATCATTTCCTCCCCTTCGCGGATTCCGCGAAGCAGAGGTGCCCGCGTAGCGGGCGGAGGGGTCGTGAGCGCAATCACCGACGCTCATGACCCCTCCGTCGGCGTAAGACGCCGACACCTCCCCAGCGTTGCTGGGGAGGAAGTGTCGACGGCGTTTCGGAATCCGCTTTAGGAGGGGTTGATGTCGAACGCACTCGCTTCCCGCAGTCGCTACATTCCCTGGCTCTTCGTCGCGGGCTTCGCCCTCGTCATCGCCGTCAACGCGACGATGATCTGGTTCGCCGTCGGTTCGTTCTCCGGGCTCTATACGCCAAAGCCGCGCGACCGCGGGCTGCACTACAACGAGGTCGTGGCCGAGCAGAAGGCGCGTGATGCGCTGGGTTGGCGCATGGACGCGCAATGGCGGGCCGAAGAGGACCGCCTCGACATCGCCGTTTTCGACGCCGCGGGCCAGCCCCTCGCGGGCGCGCGGGTGTTCGTCGAGCTGGTCCGGCCCGTCGAGAAGCGGGCACCGCTGGCCGTTGCGATGGAAGCGGCGGATATGGGGAGGTTCGCTGGCCACGTCGACCTGCCGGAGCGGGGCAACTGGGACCTCGACATCTTGGTCGAACGCGGCGGCGAGCGCTACGCGGTGACGCGGCGGATGTTCCTCAAATGACCGACGCCGCGCTCTTCGCCTCGCCGGCGCCGGCGCCGGCGGCCACGGTACGTGTCTGCGCGCATTGCGGCGACGTCGTGCGCGGCGGCGGTGACGCCACCTTCTGTTGCGCCGGGTGCGCCAGCGCGCATGCGATCATCGGCGCGGCGGGTCTCGGCGCGTTCTACCGTCGCCTCGAAGAGCGCCACGCCCATCGGCCGGTGGCCCTCGATGCCGATTTCTCCGCCTATGCCCGCGCGGTGGGCGCCGGCGAGGCCGAACTCGACCTGCTGGTCGACGGCCTTGACTGCTCGGCCTGCGTCTGGCTGCTCGAGAGCCTGCTCGCGCGCAATCCGGCCATCCAGCGCGCCCGGGCGCATCTTTCCACGCGTCGCCTGTCGCTGCGCTGGCGCGGCCCGCCGAGCCAGGCCAACGACCATGTCGGGCTGGTGGCCGCGCTGGGTTTCCGTCCGGCGCCCTACGACGCCGTCGCCGCGACCACCGAGGACGACCGCGAAGCGCGCCTCCTGCTGCGCAGCCTTGCCGTGGCGGGCTTCGCCGCCGCCAACGTGATGCTGCTGTCGGTCGCCGTGTGGTCGGGCCACGACGGCTCGATGGGCGACGCCACGCGCACGCTCTTCCATTGGCTGTCGGCCGCCATCGCCCTGCCGGCGGTGGCCTATGCCGGCCGGCCCTTCTTCCGCTCGGCTTTGGCCGCGCTCAAGGCCGGGCGGACCAACATGGATGTGCCGATCTCGATCGGCGTCACGCTGGCCTGCATCGTCAGCCTGCACGAGACATGGGTGGGCGAGCAGCACGCCTATTTCGATTCCGCCATCACGCTGCTCTTCTTCCTGCTGATCGGCCGCTATCTCGACCGCCGCGCCCGCGGACGCGCCCGGCACGCCGTGCGGGCGCTGCTGGCACTGTCGAGCCGCAGCGCCACGGTCGTCGCCCACGACGGCACGACGAGCCTGCGCCGGGTCGACCGTCTGCTGCCGGGCGACACGCTGCTGGTGGCGGCCGGCGAGCGCCTCGGTGCCGACGGTGTCGTGAGCGAGGGAAGCTCGACGATGGATGCGGCGTTGGTGAGCGGTGAGAGCCTGCCGCAATCCGTCGACCGCGGCGCCAAGGTCTTTGCCGGCATGGTCAATCTCGGCGCGCCGCTCCGCGTACGGGTCACTGCCGCCGGCGAGCACACGTTGCTGTCCGAGATCGTCCGCCTGGTCGAGGCGGCCGAGCGTGGCCGGTCGCGTTTTGTCGCGCTCGCCGATCGCGTGGCCCGTGCCTACGCGCCGGTCGTGCACGCCACCGCGCTGCTGACCTTCCTGGGTTGGATGGTGCTGGGCGGGTTGGCCTGGGACCGCGCGCTCCTCGTGGCGACGGCCGTGCTGATCATCACCTGCCCCTGCGCGCTGGCGCTCGCCGTGCCCGTGGTCCAGGTCGTGGCGAGCACGCGGCTGCTGCGCAGCGGCATCCTGCTGCTTTCGCCGACGGCTCTCGAGCGCATCGCCCGCACCGACCATGTCGTGCTCGACAAGACCGGAACCCTGACGCTCGGCCGGCCGGAGCTGGTCGAGGGCGGCGCCGACGCCGAGGCGCTGGAGGCCGCCGCCGCCATCGCCGCCAACTCACGCCACCCGCTGGCGCAGGCGCTGGTCCGCGCGGCGCCCGCCACGGCACCCGCCGCCGATGTCGTCGAGCATTCCGGCCAGGGCCTGACGTCGGGCGCGAGCCGCCTCGGGTCTGCACGCTTCTGCGGCGTTGCCGAAGCGCTCGACGACGGTCATTCCGAACTCTGGTTCGTCCGTCCCGGCCAGGCGGCGCGGCGCTTCGCGTTCGCCGACAGATTGCGGCCGGACGCAGCGGCTGCGATCGCGGCCTTGCAGGAGCGCGGACTGACGGTCGAGCTGCTGTCGGGCGATCGTCCCGCCGCGGTCGCCCGCGCGGCCGCCGAGGCCGGCGTGACGTCCTGGCGTGCCGGGACGTCGCCGGCGGCCAAGGCGCAGCGTCTCGCGGCGCTGGCCGCCGAAGGGCGGCGGGTATTGATGGTGGGCGACGGGCTGAACGACGCGCCGGCGCTGGCCGCGGCCTACGCCTCGGTCTCGCCCGCAACCGCGGCCGAAGCGACGCAGAACGCCGCCGACGCGGTGTTCCAGGGCGATGCCCTGCGGCCCGTGGTCGAGCTGCTCGACGTCGCGCGTCGTGCCGGGCGTCTGGTGCGTCAGAACCTGGTGCTGGCGCTGCTCTACAATCTCAGCGCCGTGCCGCTGGCCATCCTGGGTGAGGTGACTCCCTTGATCGCGGCGGTGGCGATGTCCTCGTCGTCCCTGCTGGTGATCGGCAATGCGCTGCGCCTGGGCGCGCGGGCGCCTGCCGGCGAGGGGCGCTGATGGACAGCCTGCTCATCCTGGTGCCGGCCGCGCTCCTGCTCGGCCTGCTCGCCCTGGCGGCATTCCTGTGGGCGCTGCGCAACGGCCAGTACGACGACCCCGACGGCGCGGCCGGCCGCATCCTGTTCGACGACGACGATTGAAAGGAGAGAGCGATGTCTCACTGGATCATGGGGATTTTTTCCGCCCTGCTCGGTCTTGCCGGCCTGTTCCTGGCGGGCGGCGCACGCGACTTCGGCATCCTGGCCTTCGGCCTGGCGCTGTCGCTGTTCGCCGTCCTGTTCTGCTGGTGGATGATCAAGACGGCCTACGACGAGGCCGAGGAGCAAGGCCGCTAGGATACATGCCGGTCGCGTCATGGTCTTCCGGCGCCTTGTTCAGCGGCGTCTGAACTGAATGATGAGCAGCGTGGTGAGGCCGGCCACGAAATAGATGCAGCCGACGATCAGGGAAGCGTAGACATCGCCTAGCGCCTGCGACAGCGCGCGATACCCGGCCAGCGTCAGGAAGCACAGGCTCGCGGCGAACAGGCCGCCGGCGATCAGGTAACCGCCAAGCGTCGCGGCAAAGCGGCGTCCGGCATTTGCCGCGGCGGCGGCGCCGAAGACGGCGGCCGTCTTCACGATCGTGAGAAGCATCGAACCGTCCTCCGTCCCGCGCCCGCTCACCGCCGGACCAGCGCGGCCAGGACGAAGCCGGCCAGGGCGGCAATCGACACGGCGGCCAGCGGCTTGTCGCGGATCGCGGCCTCGAGCTGCACGCGGCCTTCCGCCATCGCCTTGGCCGCGTCCGTCTTGCCGGCGAGCGCGTCGACCATCGTCGTGGCGCGGGCCAGGATTTCGCGCGCCGCGTCGCCCGCGGCCTTCATCGCCTCCGCTCCTTCGCTCTTCGCCGCCCGTTCGATGGCGGCCGCCAGTCGTTCGAGCTCCTCGCGGAGCGCCACCGATTCTGTGCCGCGAGAACCGTAGGTATCCTTTGTCTTCATGCCTGCCTCCATCGGTCGCGCGAACGATGACAGCAGGCGGCAAGGGAGCTCTTGACCTGCATCAACGACCGCTCCGCCCATGATAAGCACAATACACCGAGGACCAACGGAGATCAGCGCAGAGGGAGCCGCCCATGAGCCTCAAACGGATTCGCCTGGAACTGGCACGGACTCCGGACTTTCCCGAGGGCAGCCGGTCCCATGGCTACGAATTTGTCGCCCCGCTGGACGCCAGGGGCCACCTCGATTCCGCCGCCTGGCCCACGGCCAAGGCCGCCTGCACGGTGCACCGCTTCTGGGACGGCACGCCCGACGAGCTTGGCTCGCTGATCCACCGCCGAAACAACAGCTGGGCGTTCTCCTATGAGCCCGGCGACGATGACGACGAGCCGATCTTCCGTTTCGACAAGCACGTGTTCGTGGTCGGCGAATACGTGACGGTCACCGAGCATGACGGCGTGGCACGGCCGTTCCGCGTGGCCGATATTGCACCCGCAATCGTGCGCCATTGAGCAGCTTGGGCGCTTAAGTGCTGGGGCGAGGGGCAGGCGGCCGCGGGCATTTATTGGCCTTACGCGAGAAGGAGCGCTGGGAAAAATCCGCCACCGTGCCAATATGGCGGTGGAGGAGGAGACAGCCATGCAAGGATCGCTGCGCGGCAACGCCGGCCCCCGCTACCGGCACACCGCCGAAGAGGGCGCCCCGTACGAGACCATCGCCGTCGACAAGCTGACGCCGATCATCGGCGCCGAGATCGACGGCATCGACCTGGCTCAGCCACTGTCCAACCGCCAGCAGGACGAGCTGCACCGCGCGCTCTCCGAGAATTCCGTCATCTTCTTCCGCGACCAGCACATCACGCCCGACCAGCACGTGGCGTTCGGCCGGCTGTTCGGCGAGCTGCATGTTCATCCGGCGGCGCCGCACGAGCCCGGCAGGCCGGAACTGATGATCATCCATGCCGACAAGGATTCACCGCGCGCCAACGGCGAGGGCTGGCACACCGACGTGAGCTGCGACCTCGAGCCGCCGATGGGCAGCATCCTCTACATCAAGAAGTGCCCGCCCAAGGGCGGCGACACGCTGTTCGCCTCGATGTACGCCGCCTACGAGGCGCTGTCGGACCGCATGAAGACCTATCTGGAAGGCCTGACCGCCATCCATGACGGCGAGTCGGTCTATCGCGGCCTCTACAAGAATTTCGGTGTCGCCGAAAAGGAGCACTATCCGCGCGCGGTGCATCCGGTGGTCCGCACCCATCCGGTGACCGGCAAGAAGGCGCTCTACGTCAACCGCGGCTTCACCCGCGGCCTGGTCGGCGTGCCGCGCGACGAAAGCGACGGCGTCCTGACCTACCTCTACCAGCACATGGAGAACCCGCTGTTCCAGTGCCGCTTCCGCTGGCGCGAGAACTCGATCGCGTTCTGGGACAATCGCTGCGTCCAGCACCGCGCCATGTGGGATTACTGGCCGCACACGCGCAGCGGCAACCGCGTCACCGTGGCCGGCGACAAGCCGTACTGATTCCCGCCCGCCTGGGCGATGCCGCTTCGAGACGTGACAGCACTTTGCTGGCATTGCGGCTGGGCGACACACCGTCGCTGGTGTTTCAACGCGTTTGTCGGCTTGCCTACGGTACGCAAGTATTCCCTGGCGCGCCTTCGCCGCCGATGCCGCTTGACAAGACTGAGCAATATTGTGGCGTATGCCTGTCGGCACTCGCAGAGCGAGGATCGGCATGATGTTCATTCATTTCGACGGCCATTTCGACGGCTCGTCAGGCAGAAGGGTTCAGGCGTCGGGAATCGTCAAAACGGGTAGCGCCAACTGCGCTAACTGCGCTAACTCCCTTGAGGTGACCTTGCTTGTGATTTTCGACTGCGACGGCGTGCTGGTCGACAGCGAGCCGCTCGCCAATGCGAGCTTTTCGCGCGCTCTCAAGGCCCAAGGCCTCGATTGGTCAGCCGAGGAGACGATACGACGCCTGATGGGGCTCTCGCTCAAATCCGCCCTCGAGATCTGCGAAGTCGAGATCGGCCGCAAGCTGCCCGACGATTTCCTCGAGAAGATGCAGGCAGTGACCTACCAGAGCTTTCGTGACGCGCCGCTCATGCCGGTCGCCGGCGTGAAGGAGGCGGTGCTGGCACTGCAGGCGGCCGGGGTCGCCACCTGCGTGGCAAGCTCGGGGACGCCGGAAAAGATGCGCTTCACGCTCGGCCTCACCGGCCTGTGGGACCTGTTCGACGGCCGCATCTTCAGCGCGAGCCAGGTGCCGCGCGGAAAACCGTTCCCCGATCTCTTCCTCCATGCCGCCATCGCCATGGACGTGCAGCCCTTCGAGTGCACCGTCGTCGAGGACGCGGTGCCTGGTGTCCAGGCGGCGCGCGCGGCCGGCATGCGCGCGCTGGCTTATGCCGGGGCGCCGCACGCCCATCGCGAAGCCTTGCAGGCCGCGGGCGGACGATTGTTCGACGACATGAAGCAGCTTCCCGACCTTGTGCTGTCATGAGCGCCTCGTGGTCGATGGGCGCCGGCAAGCCCGAGCGCGTGATCGTGGTCGGCGCCGGCATGGCGGGCCTTGTCGCTGCGCGGCTGTTGCACGATTCGGGCTTCGCGGTGACGGTGCTCGAGGCGCGCGATCGGCTGGGCGGCCGCACCTGGACCGACTGCTCGCTGGGCGCGCCGCTCGATCTCGGCGGTTCATGGGTGCATGGCGTCGAGGGCAACCCCCTGACCCTGTGGTGCGGCAAGCTGGGCGTCGCGCTGGTCGAATCGCAGGGCGATCGGCTGCTGATCGACGATCGCGCCACGGCGCAGACGCGCGAGGGCCAGCGGCGCCGCGCCATCCTCGGGCGCGCCGCCTTCAAGACGGCGATCGAATGGGCGAGCTGGAAGAGCAAGGCGATGACCCGCAGCTGGGGACCGCGCTCGATCTCGGTCAAGCAGGCGGTCGACCCGTTGCTGCGCGCGCCGTGGCTGCCCGAGGTCGACAAGCTCGTGGTGGCGACGTTCGTGGAGATGAGTGAAGGCGTGCAGGGCGCACCCTACGACGCGGTCGCCGCCGAGGAATGGTTCCCGACCGAGGGTCTCGAGCGCAACGGCCAGCCGAAGGGCGGCTTTCATCAGCTGATCGACGACGCCGCACGGGGTCTCTCGATTCGCCTCAGCTCTCCCGTGCAACGCATCGCATGGAGTGAATCAGGTGTGACGGCGATCCTGCAGGACGGCGAGCGCATAGAAGCCGAGCGTGCGCTGATCACCGTGCCGGTCGGCCTGCTGCGCGCCGGGCTGCCGGCGCTCGATCCGCCGCCGCCCGAAGACCAGCAGACGGCCATCGCCCGCCTGGGCTACGGCGCGGGCGTGCTGGGCAAGATCTACCTGCGCTTCCCGCGGCGCTTCTGGCCCGAGCGCCCGAAATGGTTCGGTCGGCTGCCCGACTCGCCCGAGCGGCGCGGCACCTTCAATACCTGGGTCAGCCACGAGCAGGAGACAGGCCGGCCCATCCTGCTCAGCTTCAGCAACGGCGCGACGGCCGCGCGCCTTGACCGGACCGCCAGCGATGCCGAGGTAAAGGACGTGGCGATGGCCTCGTTGCGCAAGATGTTCGGCGCCGACATCCCCGAGCCGGAGGCGATGCTCTACCCGCGCTGGCTGAGCGATCCGTGGTCGCGCGGCGGCTATTCCTATCCCGGCGTCGGCAGCGCGCCGGAAGACCGGCCGATCCACGCCCGGCCGCTCGGCGGGCGCGTCTACTTCGCCGGCGAGGCGACAGAGCCGGTCGAGTACGGCACGGTGCATGCGGCCCTGTGGTCGGGCGAGCAGGCGGCCGCGATCTTTCGAGCCGCGACCGGCGCCGCAGCCACGCGGGACGCACGACCCTGGGCAGGCGCACGTGCTGGCGCGGGCCGGCACAATGAATGATAGAACACGGCAAAGGAGGGTGTAATGCTCGCCAAGATCCTGTTCGTTCTGGTGATTATCTCTGGCCTCGCCACGCTCGGCATGCTGTTCGCCGGACTGATCAGCATGAGCCGTAACGTCGACGGCAACATCGAAGGCGGACGGCGCAGCAACCGGCTGATGTGGTGGCGCGTGCGCCTGCAGTTTCTCACGATCATCCTGATCCTTCTTTGGTACTTCGCCAACCAGAGCCAGGGCTGAACCGATGGTCACCCTCACCCGCATCTACACGCGCGGCGGCGACGCCGGCCAGACGTCGCTCGGCCGCGGCGAGCGCGTCGCCAAGCACGATCCCCGGGTCGAGGCCTACGGCACGACCGACGAGGCCAATTCGGTGATCGGCCTGGCGCGCAGCGCCATCGCCCGCACCGCATTGGGCGCCGAGCGCTTCGCCGAAGCCGACGCCATGCTGGGCCGCATCCAGAACGATCTGTTCGATCTCGGCGCCGATCTCTGCACTCCCGAAGGCGAGAGCAAGCGCGGCGAGCAGGCGTTGCGCATCGTGGCCTCGCAGGTCGAGCGGCTGGAGCACGAGATCGACGCCATGAACGCCGAGCTCCGGCCGCTCAACTCCTTCATCCTGCCGGGTGGCGGCGAGGCGGCGGCGTGGCTGCATCTTGCGCGCACCGTCGCGCGCCGTGCCGAGCGGCGCATGACGCAGTTGGCTGCCGAACAGGAGATCAACCCTGAGGCGATCAAGTACATCAACCGTCTCTCCGACCACCTGTTCGTCCTCGCACGGCGGCTGAACGATAACGGTGCTGCAGACGTGCTGTGGGTGCCGGGCGGGGCGCGCTAGCCCCTTCAAGTTGTTGAAAGATTGAGGAAAAAGCTTCCACCCTGCGATTTTGTGCAGTGCGCCATAGCCTTGACATGATCGCCTGAACACCCCTACACGAAAACCCCTTCGCCGGGCGGGAGGCCCGGCCGCAACTCACCTATAGGCGCAACGCGATGAAAGTGCTGGTCGCGGTCAAGCGGGTCATCGACTACAACGTCAAGATCCGCGTCAAGGCCGACAACACGGGCGTCGAGACGGCGAACGTCAAGATGTCCATGAACCCCTTCGATGAGATCGCCGTGGAAGAGGCGATCCGCATGCGAGAGAAGGGGCTCGCGACCGAAGTCATCGTTTTCTCCGCCGGTCCTGCGCAGTGCCAGGAGACGATCCGCACCGCGCTCGCCATGGGCGCCGATCGCGGCGTGCTCGTGCAGACCGATGCGGAGCTGCAGCCGCTGGCCGTCGCCAAGCTCTTGAAGGCGGTGGTCGACAAGGAGCAGCCCGGCCTGGTGATCGTGGGTAAGCAGGCGATCGACGACGATTCCAACCAGACCGGCCAGATGCTGGCCGCGCTGCTCGGCTGGTCGCAAGGCACCTTCGCCAACAAGCTGAACGTTGTCGACGGCAGCGCCGAGGTGAAGCGCGAGGTCGATGGCGGCCTGGAGAACATCAAGATCAAGCTGCCGGCGGTGATCACGACCGATCTCCGCCTCAACGAGCCGCGCTACGCCTCGCTGCCCAACATCATGAAGGCCAAGAAGAAGCCGATCGAGGTCCTGACCGCCGACGCGCTGGGCGTCGACATCGCGCCCCGGCTCAAGGTGCTGAAGGTCGAGGAGCCGCCCAAGCGCAAGGGCGGCATCAAGGTGAAGACCGTGGCCGAACTTGTAGACAAGCTGCGTAACGAAGCGGGAGTGATCTGACATGGCCGTCCTGGTTGTCGCCGCGCACGACGGCAAGACCGTTCGCAGCAACGTCGCGAACGCCGTGACGGCCGCGTCGCAGATGGATCCCGACGTCCACGTGCTGGTGGCCGGCAGCAATGCCGGCGAGGCGGCCAAGTCGGCCGCCGCCATCCAGGGTGTCGCCAAGGTGCTGCAGGCCGAGGACGCGGCCTACGCCAACTGGCTGGCCGAGGACGTGGCACCCCTCGTGGTCAAGCTCGCGCCCAACTACAGCCATGTCGTGATGGCCGCCGATTCGGTCGGCAAGAACCTGGCGCCGCGCGTTGCCGCCCTGCTCGACGTCGCGCAGGTTTCCGAGGCGATCAAGGTCGTCTCGCCCGACACCTTCGTGCGGCCGATCTATGCCGGCAACGCCATGGCCACCGTGCAGACGGCCGACAAGATCAAGGTCGTGACCATCCGCCCGACCAACTTCAAGGCGGCGGCCGGCGGCGGCTCGGCGCCGGTCGAGCAGATCGGCGGCACCGGCGCGGGCGGGCTCGCTGCTTACGTGGGCGCCGAGCTCTCCAAGAGCGAGCGGCCTGAGCTCACCAGCGCCAAGATCGTCGTGTCGGGCGGCCGCGGCCTCGCAAGCGGCGAGAACTTCAAGATGCTCGAGGCGCTGGCCGACAAGCTGGGCGCTGGGCTGGGCGCCAGCCGCGCCGCCGTCGACGCGGGCTATGTGCCGAACGACTACCAGGTCGGCCAGACCGGCAAGGTGGTGGCGCCCGACCTATATATCGCCATCGGCATCTCCGGCGCGATCCAGCATCTCGCCGGCATGAAGGACAGCAAGACCATCGTGGCGATCAACAAGGACGAGGAAGCGCCGATCTTCCAGGTGGCCGACTACGGCATCGTCGGCGACCTCTTCCAGATCGTGCCCGAGCTGACCGCCGCGGTCGAAAAGAAGTGAGTTACCGAATCCTGGAGTACCCAGCATGATCAAGCGCATCGGCGTCATCGGCGCCGGCCAGATGGGCAGCGGCATCGCCCATGTCTGCGCTCTCAAAGGGTTCGATATCCGCCTCGCGGACGTCGACCAGGCGCATATCGACAAGGGCATCGACGCGATCGGCCGCAACATGGACCGCCAGATCGGCCGCGGCATGATCCGGCCCGAGGACAAGGACGCGGCGCTCAGGCGCATCTCGACCGCCACCGACTACAAGCCGTTCGCCGACTGCGACCTGATCGTCGAGGCGGCGACCGAGAACGAGGGCGTCAAGCGCGAGATCTTCAAGAAGGTCTGCGAGGGCCTGCCGTCCAACGTGCTGCTCGCCACCAACACCTCGTCGATCTCGGTGACGCGGCTCGCTTCGGTGACCGACCGCCCGGGCAAGTTCATGGGCATGCACTTCATGAACCCCGTGCCGATGATGGGGCTGGTCGAACTGATCCGCGGCATCGCCACGGAGGAGGAGACCTTCCGCACGGTGCGCGAAGTCGTGGTGCGGCTCGACAAGAAGCCGGTCAACGCCGAGGACTTTCCGGCCTTCATCGTCAACCGCATCCTGCTGCCGATGATCAACGAGGCGGTCTATGCGTTGTACGAGGGCGTCGGCAATGTCGAGGCGATCGACACCGGCATGAAGCTCGGCGCCAACCACCCGATGGGCCCGCTCGAGCTCGCCGACTTCATCGGCCTCGATACCTGCCTGTCGGTGATGCAGGTGCTGCACGAGGGCCTGGCCGATTCGAAGTATCGCCCGTGCCCGCTGCTGGTGAAGTACGTCGAAGCCGGCTGGATCGGCCGCAAGGTCAAGCGCGGCTTCTACGACTATTCCGGCGAGCGCCCGGTTCCGACACGATAACCCCTCTGGCGACACCGGCGCCTTTCGCGTAACATGTTACGGAAGGAGCTGTGATGTCCCGAACGCCCACCAAGCCGCTTTCGCCCCACAAGCGCATGGCGAGCTATCGCCAGCGCATGCGGTTGGCCGGTCTTCGGCCGGTGCAGATCTGGGTGCCCGACACGCGTTCGCCCGGCTTTGCCGCGAAGTGCCGTCGGCAGGCGCGGGCGGTCGCGGCGGGCGATCCGGCGGGTGACGAGCTCCTGCGTTTCATCGAAAGCGTCCGTGATTGGCCAGAGCGCTGATAAGGCGGGGGCAGTTCGTGGTCGTCGCCGTACCTGGTGCCTATGGCAAACCGCGGCCGGCCCTGGTCATTCAATCCGACCTTTTCTCGGAGTTGCCTTCAGCCGTGGTCTGCCCGCTGACGACAATGATCCGGGACGATGCAGATCAGTTTCGGTTGACCGTCCGTCCGTCGTCGACCAACGGCCTCAGGGAGGTCTCCCAACTCGCGGTCGACAAGATAACTGTTGTGCCGCGAGATGGGATCGGCGGTGTGATCGGCGTCGCCGACGACGCACTCCTGTTGCAAGTCAACCGCGCCTTGGCGCTGTTCCTGAGCATTGTATGAAAAGAAGACACGCGGGCAAGGAGATGAACAAGGAATGCCAGGTCGGCGGCTGATTTGCGGCTAAGCGCCTGAAGTTGCACGTCTTTACCCTCGTCAGGAAAGGTTTCCGGGAAAAACCTCTACCCCCTCACTGGTGCTTACTTATTCGCCCGCGAGGCCCAAAAAGCGCTCCGCCGTCCGCCAGCGCACGCCCTCGGCGAGTGCGGGCGGCAGCGGCGCCAGGTACTCCTCGAACTCCTTCACCGCGCCGGGATAGGTGCAATCGTAGTGGGGATAGTCGGCGCCCCAGAACACGCAGCCTTCGAGGCCCATTTCGCCGAGCCGCGGCAGGCGGTGCGCCTCGTCCGATTCGATAGAGATGAAGCACTGCTCGCGGAACAGCTCGGTCGGCCGGCGCTTCAGCCACGGCACGTGATGGCGCATCGAGTCGAAATGGCCGTCCAGCCGGTCGAGCCAGTATTCCAGCCAGCCCAGTCCCGATTCGAGGAAGGCCACGCGCAGGCCGGGATGCCGCTCGAGCACGCCGCCGGCCACGATATCGAGACAGGCCGCCATCTGCTCGAAGGGATGGCAGATCATGTGGCTGAAGAACAGATTGTCGTAGCGGCCGGTGGCGAAGCTCGGCATCAGCGCGCCGAAGCTGCCATGCACGGCGGCGAACAGGCCGTTGCCGGCGACGGCCTGCCAGAACGGCGCCAGCGCGTCATCGTACAAAGGGAGGCCCTTGTAACGCTCGGGGCGAAAACAGACGCCCTTCAGTCCGAGCCTGGCGATGTGCAGCGCCTCGCGCGCGGCGGCTTCGGGATTCTGCAGCGGCACGATGCCCACGGCGGAAAGCTTGCCGCGGCCGTCGCGGCACATGTCGGCGATCCATTCGTTGTAGCTATGGCAGGTCGCGGCCGCGACCGCCGGATCCTCGATGTCGCCGGCCAGAAGATGGAGCGAGGGGAAGAGCAGGGAGCGTTCGATGCCTTCCTCTTCCAGCACCTTAGCGCGCGCGCCACCATCGTAGGAGCCGGGCAGGATGTCGTCCCAGGTCGGCACGTTGTTGGGATCGTCCATGCCCCACGGCACGCAGGCCGCCGCCGGCCTGAGGTTGCGCCGCATCGCGCCGTTGATCGAGACCCAGTCGCGCCCGTCCGCATCGCGCTCGACCCGGATCGTGTCGGCGCGATGGCGCTTCTCGACATAGTCGTTCCAGACGGCGGGCGGCTCGCAGATGTGCCCATCCGCGTCGATGACGCGGTTTGTCATTTGTTTCCTCCCTGATCTCTTGCGAGACTTCGCGCGCCATCGTCCCGATGCAAGGAAAAAACCGCCCGTGAGCCGCAAGCCGATCCGGATCGCCGTCCTGCACTTCTCCCACGAGACCGTGACGTTCCTGAAGAACGACACCACGCTCGCCGATTTCATCTATCCAGGATCGCCGGCCAAGGGCGAAGCGCTGCTCGCCCACGACCGCAAATCCTACATGGGCGGCTTCGTTAAAATGGCGCGCGAGTTCGACGAGGTCGAGCTGGTCGGCATCGAATCGCCGCTCTGGCCCAAGACCGGCACGGGTTCGGGATGGGTCACCGAGGAAGCCTACGAGACGTTCGTCGGTAAGATGATCTCGGAGCTTGCGACCCAAGGAAAGTTCGACGGCGTCTATCTCTGCCTGCACGGCGCCATGGGCGTGCGCGGCGTAGCGCGGCCCGAAGCGGAGCTGGCGCGGCGGGTGCGCTCGGCCGTGGGGCCCGGCGCCTTCATCGTCGGCACCTTCGATCCGCACGGCAACGAGGATGAGGCGTTTCTGCAGCACGCCGACATGGCGTTCACGGTCAAATATTTCCCGCACTACGACAGCTACCTGCAGGGCGAACGCGCGGCGCGCATGCTGGTGCGGGCGATCCGCGGAGACTATGCGCCTTCCACCGTCACGCTGCGCGTGCCGATCATTTCGCCGACCGTGCTGCAATGGACGGGCGCCTCGCCGTGGATGGATCTGGTGCAGCGCGCGCTCACCTGGGAGGCGCGCGAACCCGACGTCTATGTGAACTTCTTTTTCGGCTTTCCCTTCGCCGACGTGCCGGATGTGGGCATGACGTTCCAGGTCATGACAAACGGCGATGCCACCCTGGCGCGCAAGGTCGCCGACGACATGGCATCGGCCGCCTGGCGCCGGCGCGAGGCGCTACTCGGCTCGACCACCGTCCATACCATCCCGCACGGCGTGACGCTGGCGAAGCAGGCCGTGGCACAGGGCGCCACGCCGGTGGTGCTGGCCGACCACAGCGACCGTTCCGGCTCGGCTACCTGGATCCTGAAGGAGATCATCGACCAGGATCTTTCCGATGTGCTGATCGCCACGATCGCCGATGCCAAGGTGAGCGATGCGCTCAAGGCCAAGGGCGCGAAGGTGGGCGACGCTTTCGACATGGAAGTGGGCGGCTTGGCCGATGAATCGGCCGGCCTGCCGGTGCGCATCCAGGGTACGGTTCTGAATGCGGTCGAGGGCTACGGTCAATTCTGGGTCGTGGTGAAATTCGGCCGCGGCAACGTGCTGGTGATCAGCCGCTACCTGGTGCAGGTCATGGAGCCGCTGCCGCTCAACGCGCTGGGCTTCGACGTTGCCAGCTTCAAGGTGATCGCCATCAAGTCGCGCGTCCATTTCCGCCGCGGCTTCGACGACAGCGGCTTCGCCAAGACCATCCTGCTTGTCGAACCGGTCGAGCCGTTCCTCGGCACGGTGCGGCTCGACGGGCTGCCGTACCAGAATGTCGACCTGAAGAAGTTCTATCCCTACGGCGAGCCCAGCTTTCCCTAGAAGCCTGAGCGCGTCGGCGCCACCACGATGTCGCGGATGCAGATCGTAGGCGGCAGCTTCCAACAATAGAGCACGATCTCGGCCAGTTCCTCGGCCTCGAGAAAATCGGGATTGCCCAGCAGGCGGCAATACTCGTCGAAGCTGATGCCCATGCCCTTGTGGATGTTGGTCTTGATATAGGCCGGCGCCACGTTGATCACCCGCACGCCCTGCATGCCGACCGCCTCGCGCAGCGATTCGCCGGCGGCGCGCACGGCGTACTTGGAGGCGGTGTAGCCCACCGCCACCGGGCTGGTCTTGCGATCGCTGACCGAACTGATGTTGATGATCGTGCCCGACTTGGCGGCCTGCATGTCGCCGATCACGACCTTGGTGGCGTTCAAAGTACCCTTCAGGTTGACATCGATCTCATGGCTGAAAGCCTCCGGCTCGACGTCGGTGAAGGCGCGCGCGTCGGCCATGCCGGCACTGTTGATGAGGCAGGCGGTCTTGCCGAATTTCTGTTCGGCGTCGCGGATGGCGCGCTCCAGCGCGGGGTAGTCGGCGACGTCGGCCTCGGCGTATTCCGTGCGGTCGGCCGGCAGTCCGTCCACCGGCTTCATGTGCCGCGCGATCAGCAGCAGTGCATTGCCCTCCTTGGCGAAGGCGCGGGCCAGGGCGAGGCCGATGCCGGAGCTCGCTCCGGGGATGACGACGATCCCCTCGGGTGTATCCCAGTCGGCATCACCCTCGATCCTGCCGAGCTCGCGGCCGGCGGGATCGACCAGGATCGACGTCGGCAGCAGCGAGACGTCGAGCACCGACATCGCCTTGCGGCCCTTGTCGTAATAGATGCCGAGGTTGGTGAGACCTTGCTTCTTGTAGAAGGGCGCGACCTTGGCCTTGGACGGTCCGTCGAGCGAGATCGGCAGTACGACGAACTTGTCCCTTGGCAAGGCTGCCTGAAGCCGGTCGAGGCTCGGCATCTCCTTCACGCAGGGTGCACACCAGGTCGCCCACAGGTTGATCAGTCGCGCCTTGCCCGTGAGGTTGGCGAGCCGCAGAGGCTTGTCGTCGGCGTCGAGGAATTCGAGATCGGGCATGGGCTTGGGCGGGCGCGCGGGCTTGAAGCGCGCCATGGCGCCCGTGACCAGGCTCTTCGGGATCTCGGCCCAAGCCGTAGCGGGCAGGGCGACGGCCGCTGCCGCGCCGGTCAGAACGACCCGCCGGCCGGGGAGGAAATCTCGGTCGGGATATGCCATAAGCCGCGTTCCTAAAGGATCAATGGCTCATATTCATGGCACGGAAGAACACGACTGCGCGAGTGACGAAGAGCCGCTCCAACACGATGTGGGGCGGCCGCTACAAGCTTGGCCCGGCGGAAATCATGGAGAAGATCAACGCCTCCATCGGTTTCGACCGCCGGCTCTACGCGCAGGACATCGCGGGCTCGCTGGCCCACAGCGACATGCTGGTCGCCCAGGGCATCCTGACGGCGAAGGACGGGCGCGCCATCAAGCATGGCCTGATCAAGGTGCGCGAGGAGATCGAGTCCGGGCGCTTCAAGTTCTCGACCAAGCTCGAGGACATCCATTTCAACGTCGAGGCGCGCCTGACCGCGCTGATCGGCCCGGCCGGCGGCCGGCTGCACACCGCGCGCTCGCGCAACGACCAAATTGCGCTCGACGTCAGGCTGTGGGTGCGCGACACGATCGATCGCCTGGAGCCGATGCTGCGCGACCTGCAGGCAGCCCTGATCGACCGCGCCGAGCAATATGCCGCGACCATCATGCCGGGCTTCACCCATCTGCAGACGGCGCAGCCCATCACCTTCGGCCATCATCTGCTGGCCTATGTAGAAATGTTCGGCCGCGACCGCAGCCGCCTTGCCGATTGCCGCGCGCGGCTGAACGAATCGCCGCTCGGCGCGGCGGCCCTGGCCGGCTCCCCCCATCCGATCGACCCGCGCCGGACGGCCAAGGCGCTGGGCTTCGCCGGCCCGATGGCCAATTCGCTCGATGCCGTGTCGGACCGCGACTACGTCGTGGAATTCATCGCCGCTGCCTCGCTGACGGCGGTGCACCTGTCGCGCATTTCAGAGGAGATCGTGATCTGGTGCTCAGCGCCGTTCCGTTTCATCGCGCTGTCCGACGCCTTCACCACCGGCAGCTCGATCATGCCGCAGAAGCGCAATCCCGACGCCGCCGAGCTGACGCGCGCCAAGGTCGGCCGCATCGTCGGCGCCTTCGTGGCGCTCTGCACCATCCTGAAGGGCCTGCCGCTCACCTACGGCAAGGATATGCAGGAGGACAAGGAACCGCTGTTCGATGCCGCGGACTCCCTGGAGCTCGGCATAGCGGCGATGACGGGCATGGTGCGCGACCTGAAAGCCAATCCCGAGCGCATGCGCGCCGTGGCATCGGCGGACTATTCGGTCGCCACCGATCTTGCCGACTGGCTGGTCCGCAAGGTCGGCCTGCCGTTCCGCGAGGCCCATCACGTCACCGGCCGGCTGGTCGGCATCGCCGCCGACAAGGGCGTCGATCTCGACAAGCTGTCGCTGGCCGAGATGCAGGCGGTCGAACCGCGTATCGACCGCGGCGTCTACCGCGTGCTGACGGTCGAAGCGTCAGTGGCCGCGCGCAAGAGCCTCGGCGGTACCGCGCCGGCCAATGTCGCGCGCGCCGTTAAAGAAGCGCGCCGTCGCTTCCTGGGACGCAGCCGATGAGCTTCTTTGCCTACAAGAACGGCGAGATGCATGCCGAGGGCGTGACGCTTGCCGCCATCGCCGCCCAGGTCGGCACGCCTTTCTATTGCTACTCGGCGGGCGCCTTGCGTGCGGCGTGGCGTGAATTTGCCGACGGCATCAAGGGCATGGACGCCAGCGTGTGCTACGCCATGAAGGCCAACAGCAACCTCGCGGTCATCCGCCTGTTCGGCGAGCTGGGCGCGGGTGTCGATATCGTCTCGGTGGGTGAGATGCACCGCGCGCTGGCCGCCGGCATCCCGGCCAAGCGCATCATCTACTCCGGCGTCGGCAAGAAGGCCTCGGAGTTGATGGCGGCCCTGCAGGCCGGCGTCGGCCAGATCAATGTCGAGAGCTCGGCTGAACTCGAGACCTTGAACGCCGTTGCCGCTCAACTCGGC
>Ga0193726_1000547_pt1 | contig 38836 bp, 38 predicted proteins | sample H2c1metaG_FD_144928 | JGI IMG/M metagenome (GOLD analysis project Ga0193726, IMG submission 144928) | Soil microbial communities from a riparian zone of the East river system, Colorado, United States - H2c1 | ecosystem: Environmental > Terrestrial > Soil > Riparian zone | place: USA: East River... | reverse complement strand
CGATGTCCCCGTAGGCAGCATCGACGATGCAGTCCGCAAGTACTACGAAAATGAGGGCTGGGGACCGGGCTATCGGTTGCCCGGTCTTTCGCACCGCACGGGCCACGGCATTGGTTTGGACGGGCACGAACCTCCTTACCTGGTGCACGGCGATGCAACGCCGCTCCAAGCGGGAATGTGTTTTTCCGATGAACCGGGAATCTATATACCCGGTGAATTCGGCATCCGGCTGGAGGACTGTTGGTACATGACAGCCTCCGGACCGAAGCTGTTCACTCAACTGGCAAAATCACCGGGAGATCCGATTTAGTTCGGCGCCTGCGTGATCGCGCTCCTGTCACTCGGTGTTTGGGTTTACTTGTTCTTCGGTCACGGCGGATTCTGGCGATCCCGCCCGCAATTGTTGCCTGCCACCCCCACCGAGTTTCCGGACGTCGACATCATCGTTCCCGCTCGCGATGAGGGCGAGACCATTGGCGCAGTCGTGGCCTCGCTGCTTGCGCAAGATTATTCGGGTCGCTTCCGGGTGATTTTGGTCGACGACAACTCAACCGACGACACTGCCGCATTGGCAGGCGCGGCGCCCAACCTGCAGGTAATCCGTTTGCACACCAAGCCGCCCGGCTGGTCAGGAAAACTGTGGGCACTCAATCAGGGGGTCGCGGCAAGCCGCGCACCCGTGCTGTTATTTACGGACGCCGACATCGTGCATGAGCGCGGGCATCTGTCCTCCTTATTGGCGCGGATGCTGGAAGCTCGCCTCGACCTCGTCAGCGAAATGGTGCGTCTGAATTGCACCAGTTTCGCAGAGCGCGCGCTGGTGCCTGCGTTTGTCTATTTTTTCCAAATGCTCTATCCATTCGCCAGAGTGAATGACCCATTGTCGGCGGTGGCCGCGGCCGCCGGCGGCACGGCCTTGATCCGCCGCGAAGCGCTTGAACGGATCGGTGGGGTAGAGGCGATCAGGGACTCGCTTATCGATGATGTGGCGCTGGCAAGGGCCGTGAAGCGAGGCGGCCCCATTTTTCTTGGCCATTCGGGCCTCGCGACATCCGTACGCCGCTATCCGGCCTTCGCGGACGTGTGGCGGATGATTTCGCGGACTGCGTTCACGCAACTGCGCCATTCCCTGTGGCTATTGGGACTCACGATTGCCGGGTTGACGGTGGTCTGGCTCGTGCCGCCGTGGGAGCTCGCCTTCGGCAGCGGTTGGCATCGCGCCTGTGGACTGGCCGCATGCGCCCTCGCCGCCGCGAGCTTCGTACCCACTCTGACGCGCTACGGACGCAGTAAGGCATGGCCGCTGGCGCTGCCCCTGATTGCGCTGTTCTACATGGCGGCGACCGCAGCCTCGGCGGTAAATTATTGGCGAGGAAAAGGCGCGAACTGGAAGAATCGCGCCTATCAGTAAACTTTCGCGGCGCGCGGTTCGGGAGGCGCCGGCAGCTCCTTCAGAACCTGCGCCTTGATGGCAAAGTCATCGATGTTGACCTGGTGGGGAACGCAGTCGGCGCGGTAGTCGACTTCGCGCAGGCTGAAATTCTTGGAGATGAGGTCCTTCATCTCGTCGATGAGTTCACAATCACCACGGCCCATAAAAGAAGGGTGCGTCGAATTCACCAGCACAGGCATCCACTGCGCCTGTACGGTGTCGCGCGCCGCGGAACTCGGTACGAGCGTATAGAAATCAGTGTCGATAAAGGCGTTGCGGCTGGGAACGCTGGACCCACGCGGACAACCCTTTGCGTTTACCCGGGCATCTTTGCGCGCACCCAAATGCAGCAGCAGACGGCGAACGTTGCTTTCCAATCCGTCGCAGCTATACAGCGAGGTGATTCCGAAATAGTTGAACCTGACTTGGCGGTGTTGCCACTCGCCGGTCACCACCTGCCCGCTGGGGGCGGGGGTCGCTGCCCAGCCGGCGGTTCCTGAGGCGATGCCGCCAAGCGCAACGAGCGCACCCATTAAAGAGGCTGAGAGCGATTTGCTGCGTTGCATGACTTAGAACCTCCCGACGCTAAGGGCCTTACTTGCCTCCACGACGGTGATGGCGGTCATATTGACCAGCCGGCGCACTGTCGCCGCGGGGGTAAGGATATTAACCGCTGCTGCGCAACCCAGCAGAATCGGGCCGACGGCGACGTTGTGGCCGGCAGCCGATTTCAGCAAGTTGTAAGCAATGCTCGCGCTGTCGAGGTTGGGGCACACCAATAAATTCGCGGTACCCTTGAGCGTGCTCGTGGCCAGTATCGCCTTACGCGCTGATTCATCGAACGCGCAGTCGCCGTGCATCTCCCCATCCACTTCCAGCCCCGGCATGCGCGTCCTCAGCAGCGCCAAGGTGGCGCGCATCTTCAGCGCCGAGGGGGCGTTGCTGGATCCGAAATTGGAATGGGAGAGCAAGGCCACCTTGGGAACCAGACCGAATGCCGACAACTGGTCTGCCGCGAGTTGCGTCAACTCGGCAAGTTGTTCGGCAGTCGGGTCGAGATTGACGTGGGTATCGACTATGAATACTTGGCGACCGGGGAGTATCAATCCGGTCATGGTGCCGTACACCGTGGCTCCAGCGCGGTGGCCGATCACCTGATCGATGTAATGCAGATGCCTCGCCGTGGTACTGATGGTTCCGCAGATCATTCCATCCGCCTCGCCTTTTTTCAGCAGCATGGCGCCGATCAGTGTCGTGCGCCGGCGCATTTCCAACCGGGCGTATTGCGTCGTCACGCCGCCGCGCTCCGTCAGCGCGTGATACGCCTGCCAATATTCTCGAAATCGCTCGTCCTGCTCCGGATTGACCACGCTAAAATTCTCGCCAACGCGCAGCCGCAGACCATGGCGTTTCAGGCCGCGCTCAATGACAGCCGGGCGCCCCACCAATATCGGCGTGGCCAGCTTTTCGTCCACCACGATCTGCACCGCGCGGAGCACCCGCTCATCCTCGCCTTCGGCATACACGATACGGCTGCGTTGCTGCGGCACTTCGCGGGCCGCAACGAAGATCGGCTGCATCAGCGTGCCGCTGTGGTAGACAAACTGCAGCAACCGCTGTCCGTAAGCCGCCAAATCCAGGATCGGACGAGTCGCCACGCCCGATTCCATGGCGGCCTTCGCGACCGCCGGCGCAATCTTGACGATCAACCGGGGATCAAATGGCTTCGGGATCAGGTATTCCGGGCCAAAGGCCAAGTCCTCCATGCCGCCATAAGCCGCCGCGACGATATCGCTTTGCTCCTGGCGCGCCAGCTCCGCAATGGCATGCACGGTGGCGATTTCCATTTGCCGAGTGATGGTCGTTGCCCCCACATCGAGCGCACCGCGAAAAATGAACGGGAAACACAGTACGTTGTTCACCTGGTTGGGGTAATCGCTGCGGCCCGTGGCAATCACCGCATCGTCGCGCGCAGCCCTGGCCTCTTCCGGCAGGATTTCCGGTGTCGGATTCGCCAGCGCGAGAATCAGGGGTCGCGCCGCCATCATCTTGACCATTTCCTGGGTGAGCACGCCGCCCGCGCTCAATCCCAGGAAGACATCCGCGCCGCCGATCACTTCTTTCAGCGTGCGGGCGCTGGTTGCTTGTGCAAAGCGCGCTTTCTCCGGATCCATCAGCTCGCGCCGGCCCTCATACACAACCCCTGCAAGATCCGTCAACCAGACGTTTTCGCGCGTGAGCCCCAAATCCAGCAATAGATCCACGCAGGCGAGCGCCGCAGCACCGGCACCGCTGACCACCATTTTCACCTGCGCGATATTCTTCGCGACCACCTGCAAGCCGTTGAGACACGCCGCCCCGACAATGATCGCGGTGCCATGCTGATCGTCATGGAACACGGGGATTTTCATGCGCCTGCGCAGTTCGCGCTCGACGACGAAACATTCCGGCGCCTTGATGTCCTCAAGGTTGATGGCGCCGAAGGTGGGCTCGAGGGCCGCGATCACCTCGATCAATTTCTGCGGATCCCGCTGTTCGATTTCAATGTCGAACACGTCAATTCCCGCAAATTTCTTGAACAATACCGCCTTGCCTTCCATGACGGGCTTGGCCGCCAACGGACCGATGGCGCCCAGGCCCAGCACGGCGGTGCCGTTGCTGATGACGCCCACCAAATTACCCCTGGCGGTGAAGCGAAAAACATTCAACGGATTTTCGACGATGGCCTCACAGGCGGCGGCAACGCCGGGCGAATACGCGAGGGCCAAATCGCTTTGATTCAGTAATTGTTTGGTTGCGGTAACCGATAATTTCCCCGGCGTGGGGAATTCATGATAGTCGAGCGCTTGCTTCCGAAGCGCTTCCTTGATTTCGTCTCTCTTCATAGATCCTGTTGCACGACATGGATGGCACGTCAACGGCATATTATAGCCGTTCAGCGCAAGGCTTGCGCGCGGGGGCTACGCGGCTTTGCGCTTGCCGCGCACGGGCCTGTGGCGCCGCTGAGAGCGGGAACCCAAAGCATAAGTAAACACGTGAGTAAACTCAGCGCCGAGCAGAAAGATCTGGGCGGAATAGTAGATCCACAGCAGAAGCACCATGATGGAGCCGGCCGCGCCATACGCCGAACTGAGCGAACTGCGCCCCAGGTAAAGGCCGATCAACAGTTTGCCCACCGTAAATAGACACGCGGTGACCAGTCCTCCGATCCAAACGTCACCCCAGGCAATGTCCTCGCGCGGGACGTACTTATAAATCATGGCGAACAATATCGTGGTCAAGCCAAGGCTCAGCACCAGATCGAGCGCAGGCAGTATCACGCTCCACTGCACCAAAAATGTTCCGAGCCAAGCGCCCAACGCCGCCAGTGCGGCACTGACAACGAGGGAGACCATCAGCAGAAACCCGACACCGAGTATCAGGCCGACAGACAGAATGCGCGACCGCAATATTCGCCACCAGGCCACTGAAGTCTTCTTCGGGGACTTCCAGATATAGTCCAGCGTGTTCTGCAGTTCTCCAAATACGCTGGTGGCGCCGACCAGCAACGTCACTATGCCGATCGCCGCTGCAATTCCTTTCAGTCCACTTTGATGCGCGCTCGCCAGCAGGCCTTGCACCGCGTTGGCCCCGGCGTCGCCGAGCAATTCCCGCATTTCGCCCAGCACCCGTGTTTCCGCCGCGTTCGGACCAAAAACGGAGCCGGCTACAGCCATCGCAATCACCAAGATCGGCGCGATGGAGAACAAGGTGTAAAACGCGAGTGCTGCACCGAGGCTTGACGCGTTGTGTGTGATCCAATCGGAGACCGTATCGCGGACGACTCCCCACACTACCTTTAAGGGTGGTGCTTCGCGTCGCGGCAGGGATGCGGTCGCCACCGGGGCGAGTTCTCCCTAACGGGTGCGCCAAAGCGTCGGACTGCGGCCGAACACGCTGCGGAAGCTGGCATTGAAATGAGAGATGTCATTGAAACCGGTCTTGAGGGCGATCTCCGCGACGGGCGCCCGGGTCGTCAACAAATCGTTGGCCGCCGCCCGCAGTCGGGTGATCATCACGTACTGGGCCGGGCTTTGCCCGGTCACCTTGCGAAACACACGCAAGAAATAGAATGGGCTCAGGCGCGCGAGGCTTGCCAATGCCTTCAAAGAACACGGTTCGTGATAGCGGCTTTCGAGATGCCGCACAATGGACAAAACGCGTTGCCGGCTGCGCGAGGAAACGGAGAGCGGCGCAAATCCCGAGCGGCTGGCGTGCAAGGCGGTCTGCGCCAACTCGTAGGCCGCTTCCTGGTCCTCTCGGTGCAGTGCCAATCGCTGCAGGCCACCGAAGACCGCCGCGGAAAATCTTCCGGGTGGAATTGCAGCGACTTGGAACCGCGCCGCCCGCAACCCGCACCCGTCGGCCACTTCGGCCAGAAAGTCCTGACTAAAGTGCACGACCTGGCGGCGGTTACCGATGCGGTCGCGGGCATGACACCGGAAATACTCAGCACAATTGCCGAGCAGCACGGTGCCGGGCACCGCGGTAGCCGCTCCATTTTGCGCGCGGTAGTCGAAACTGCCCGATAACACCACGCCCAGCGCAGGTTGTGCGTAACGTTTTTCCGTGACGCGGCGGTTGCGGGGCGACGGAAAACATACTTCCTCGCCCACCGTATAGGGACTCGGCTGCTGCATGGTTGGTGTTGAGATCCTACACGCTCGCAGACGACCGCGAAGGCCTATTGAGCGTGGTTTGCGCGGCCGTGCTGGTGCTTGGCGAGCAGGATTCCTGCAACGACACCCATTGCGGTCACGGCGCCCGCAATCCGGTACGGCGAGCGTCGGACCGCAAAATTCGTCCCGCTCTGCAGGGTTCCCACATCTCGGCGGACTTCCGCCGCCAAGTCGATTGCAACCCACTTGATCAGGGCGGCACCCATGAACACGTTCGCGGAATACTTAAGAAAAGTCGTGACACTCATCGCGTCGGGCCGGCCTACTGACGACGCAGCCGGCGCTGCGCGCGCGCCAGCGGATGGATCTCGAAAACATTGGTACGCTGGAGGGAATCGCGAGAGCTCAAAATGCCGGTTTCATTGGCCGCAAAGCGCGAATCGCCCAGATTGAAATAGTATTCAAGATGATGATGTCTGCGGACGAACAGGAACAGATTACCGCGGGCGGACAAATGTTTGAGCATGACCAGCATATAGCGTTCTGTCGTCACACCAGTCTGTCATCCATATTTGGAAGCTTTTGTAGGATAGTCGGACGCCGCCGTGCCGCTGCCCTCATGGCGCAGAAATGCGAGTACCAAGGTTTCGGCCTTGCGGGCCGAAGCCGCCGTGAGTTTGCCGTCAATCACCTCGTGAATGCTTCCCGAGCGCCAACTGTCGAATACGGCCGGATTGATATACGACTTGCGGCAGACCGCCGGCGTGTTGCGCAGCGCGGCGGCAACTTCCTTGACCACGTCCGCTATTTTCTTTTTGAAGGCATGCTCGCTCGGGACCTCCGGCAACGGCGTGCGGGCAAGCAGGCTGATGGCGTGCAAAGTCGCGCCCCAGGTCCGAAAGTCCTTCGCGGTGAAGTCATTCCCCATCGCTTCACGCAGATAGTCGTTGACCTGGCCCGAGTCGATTGGACAACGCTGTCCATCGTCATTGATGTATTGGAATAAGTGCTGACCGGGTATTTCCTGACAGCGGCGCACGATTTTGGCGATGCGCTTGTCATCGATCAGAATTTCATGCTGCACGCCGCCCTTGCCGCGGAAGTTCAGGACCGCACGGCCGTCGCGGATGAAGCTGACGTGACGGTTGCGAAGCGTCGTGAGGCCGAAGCTCTTGTTGTCGCGCGCGTACTCGGTATTGCCGACGCGAATGCGGGTGGCGTCCAGCAAACTGACCACCACGGCCAGCACTTTTTCGCGCGGCAGCCCCGGCAGGCCCAAGTCCCGCTTGAGAACGCGCCGCAGCTTGGACAATTGTTCGCCAAAGGAACACATTCTTTCGAACTTTGCGCTGTCGCGCAGCTCGCGCCATTCTGTGTGATAGCGGTATTGCTTTCGCCCGCGGGCATCCCGGCCGGTTGCCTGCAAATGGCCGCGCGGCTTCATGGTGATCCATACGTCGCGATAGGCCGGGGGAATCGCAAGGCGCGCAATGCGCTTCAGATCTTTTTCAGCCGCCAAGCGGCGATTCTCGGGTGTGATGTAGCGGAAACCCCTGCCCACGCGTAAGCGCCGTATACCCGGCTCGGTATCGGACACGTAAACCAGCCCGGCCTCAATGGCCATCTGCGCAGCCTCAGCCGCGCTGCCGCTTGGTTTTTCAGTCTCCTGTGCCGTTTTCAGCGTCATAGTGAATGGCTTTTAGCAGGTCACTCCCGCCGAAACTATGGACGACCGCCGACGATGTGTAGGACAACCGGCCTCCCTGTGCGATTTGCGACGCAGTTCATGCTGCAAGTGTGACGCTCGTCGGCAAACACGGCGCGGCCACCCCGGCGGTTCATCACCGCGTGAATAACTTCTTAATTTACATAACGTTATATTCGCCGCGCACATTCCACTTGTCGGTCCGTCCGCTTTTCCTACGCGCTTGCGCGGCCACGGCAACTTCTGCGCGCTGAATCAGTGAGCAAGAATGCCGATGCGTAGTCGCCCATCGGAGAAGAAAATGAAAAGTGCCCTGCTCCTCATGCTCGTGCCGCTCGCTGCATTTGCCGCGTCGAATCCCGATGCATCCTTTTATAAGAACGCGGCGCAAGGCGGGATCGCCGAAGTTGCAGCCGGCCACCGGGCACAGGACAAAGGGAATAGTCAGCCGGTTAAAGACTTCGGGGCCATGATGGTGAAAGATCATTCGGCCGCCAATGAGAAGCTGCAGTCCCTCGCCGCATCGAAAAGCATAACGCTGCCCACGCGCTCGAGCATCGGCCAGATGGCAGCCAAGGCCAAGCTCGATGTGCTATCCGGCGACACATTCGACAAGTCCTATGTCAAGGGCCAGGTCAGCGCGCATCGTCAAACGATAGCCCTGTTTCGAAAGGAAATCAGCTCGGGTCAAGACGCTGAGGCCAAGGCCTTTGCGACAGAGACGCTGCCTACGGTGCGGGCGCACCTGAAAGCCATCACTGCGATCGCGACCGACATGGGAATCAGCATCGAATAGCGCTGCCGCCCCGCAGCCCGCGGGTGCTGTGGGGCGCAAGTCCGGTGCAGCCGGCGCGGCGCACCTTTTGCCCGCGTGTTCAGGTGTGTCACAGGCGCGTTTTTGGCGCACAATCCGTCATCCATGACGGCGTCGCTGCTTGATACATTGCGCTCATTAAGTCCACTGTTTTGATCAACAGAGCCCGGTCATTTTACGAGCGTACCGCGTCGCTGCGTGAAAACCGCACGACGAGCTACGTCTTCGGACTGGCCACGATTGCAGTGGCGCTGCTGGCGCGATTCATCCTGGCCCGGCAGCTCGCCGGCTTTCCCTTCCTCACGTTCTTCCCGGCGATCTTGGTAACCAGTTTCATATGCGGCTGGCGAGCCGGCGCCGTAGCGGCTCTTTTCGGCGCCTTCGCCGCCCGCTACTTTTTTGGCGACGGCTCCTTCGTTACGAGTCGAATCGCGGTTACGTCGACTTGGGTGGGCTATGCGCTCTACGCATTTGCAATCGTCATCGTGCTCTTCCTGGTCAGCTCCATGCATTCGGCATTTCGTGATTTCGCCGAGAGCGAGAACAAGAGAAAGCGATTGAACGAGGAATTGGAATCCCGGGTGCGCGAGCGCACCGTCGCGCTCGAAGAAGCCAATCAACGCTTGCGCGACGAGGCTGCGTCGCTGGCGGCAGCGGAGGCGCGAATTCGACAAATGCAGAAAATGGAGGCGGTCGGCCAATTGACCGGTGGAATCGCGCACGATTTCAACAATATGCTGGCTGTCATCGTCGGCTCATTGGACATTGCCAAGCGGCAATTGCATGTTGATCCGGCCAAATCCGAGCGTTTCATTGCAAATGCCTTGGACGGTGCGCAGCGCGGGGCGCAACTGACCGCGAGACTGCTGGCGTTTTCCCGTCAGCAGCCCCTCGCCCCGCGGCCGCTCGATGCCAATACGCTCGTGCGCGAGACCTCCGAGCTGCTGCACCGTTCGCTTGGCGAGAACATTCGTTTGGAGACGGCGCTCGCCGATGACCCATGGAGAATATTCGCGGACGCGCCGCAATTGGAAAGTGCCTTGGTCAATCTGTGTGTCAATAGCCGCGACGCCATGCCGCATGGGGGAAGTCTCTCGCTGCGAACGGCGAATGTGCAGCTCAGCAACACCGCTGGCACCGGCGGCGATGAGCATTCAGGTGATTACGTGGCGATTGTTGTTTGCGACACGGGCTGTGGAATGTCCCCGGAAGTGCTGGCGCGTGCCTTCGATCCTTTCTACACCACCAAAGCGCCCGGCCAGGGTACCGGACTCGGTCTTTCCCAGGTATATGGGTTCGTCAGGCAATCGGGCGGCCACATCAGCATCGACTCTCAGCCGGGAACAGGCACCACGGTGAGTATCTATCTGCCTCGATACTCCGGATCCGACCAAGGCGAAGCGGCGGCTCCGTCCGCCAAGATTTCTCCGGTCGCGCCCGGCAACAAGGAAGTGATTCTGGTTGTAGAGGACGAGGACCGTGTGCGCACGATGACGGTCGAGGCGCTGCGCGATCTTGGCTACGATGTGATTGCCGCTTCCGGACCGCAACAGGCACTCGATGAGCTCAACTCCATCCCGCACCTGCACTTGATCGTCACCGACGTGGTGATGCCGGGCATGAATGGTCCTGCGTTGGCAGATCACATCACGGCGCTGCGGCCGTCCGTCAAGGTGCTGTATACCACCGGTTATGCTCGAAACGCCGTGCTGGGCGACCGTGTGCTCGATCGCGAAGTCGGTATCTTGCCGAAGCCGTTCACCATCGATCAATTGACGCTCAAAGTCCGACAGGCGCTCGATCAACCAGGCTGATCAGGCAGGCGCAGCTACCGGCGCGGCCCCGCCAGGCGGGCAAAACCCATGACTTCGTCGGCCATGAGATCGAGAATTTGCCCGACTCTCGGCACCAGACAGATGCCCTCGTCGTCGAACACGCTCTCCGCGGAGTTGATGGCGGCACCCAGGGGCGTCGGCCAGCCGCGCAGCGCATGCACGATATCGCGCAGCGCACTCAAGGTGTTGACGGCGCCCGGCCATCCGCCCGCCGTGGCGATACAGCCGACGGCGCGCCCGCTGAAATAAGGCCGCGCATCGGTGCGCAGATCTTCCGCGTAGTCCAGCGCGTTCTTGACCAATCCTGAGATGCTGCCGTGATACCCCGGCGAGCCGATGATGATGCCGTCCGCCCGCGCAAGCTCAGCCACCAAAAAACGCGCGCCGTCGCCCCTCTCGAGATTTTCCGGCTGATACAGCGGCAACTGCAGCAGCGAGCCGCTGATCAGGTTGGTGCGCGCCCCGGCGCGCTGCACGCTCGTCAGCACATGCCGCATGGCCCACTCGGTCGAAGAATTTGGGCGCAGCGTTCCGCCGACGGCGACGATGTAGGGTGAAGTCATCAGGAGCAATGCTACACGGTATCGGCCATTGGATCAGTGCGCCGCGGGTGCCGCGCGCGCACCGAAAGGAGGTTTCGCGAACCAGACGAAAGGTATCAGTATGAGATACAGCAGCCCCAGCATGTTGAACACGTCATTGACGCCCAGAGTCGATGCCTGACTGGATATGACTTGATTGGCATATTCAAAGGCGCCAACGCCGCTGATTCCGTGCGCCCCGAGCTGCGCTTGGTACTGAGCCCAGGATTGGGACGAGTTGTTGATGTGTTCGGCGAGGACGGCGTGATGGTAGTCGCTGCGCCGATTCCATATCCACACGCTGATGGCGGTCGCGAAACTGCCGGACATGGTGCGCACAAAATTACTCACCCCCGAGGCCGAGGCCAACTCGTTCGGGGCGACACCGGACATGAGAATTTGATTCAACGGCAGGAAGAAAAACGCCATGCCCAATCCTTGCAGGAACCGCGGGGTCGCGAATTGAACGAAGCTGGCAGTCTCATTCAACGTCGCGGTCCAAAAGACGGAAAACCCGAAAACGCAAAATGCGAAGCTGACGGCGAGGCGCAAATTGAGGCGCATCATGTTGCGGCCCACGATCGGGGCCACGATGAGCCCCAACAATCCAACCGGAGCCACCGCGAATCCCGCCCAAGTGGCCGTGTAGCCCACGGTGGTTTGCAGCCACAGCGGAAAAATAATGTTGACGCCCGAAAATGCAAAAAAAGCCGTGCCTATCGTGAGGGTGCCGACGCGAAAGTTACGCCGGCCAAACAAGCGCAAATCCACGACCGGATGCTTGTCGGTGAGTTCCCAGGGAATAAAAAAAGTGATCGCTACGATCGCTGTGACCGCTGCGGCCAGAATGACGGGCGAATTGAACCAGTCTTTCTCATTGCCGTTATCCAGCATGAATTGCAGGCTGCCCACGCCGATGACGAGCAGGGCGAGACCCACGACGTCGATCGGCAATCTAGTGGTCTTCGACTCGCGGTGCCGCAGAATCGACCAGCTCGCCGCCGCGGAGAATGCGCCGACCGGCAAGTTGATATAAAAGAGCCATGGCCAGGAAAAATTATCCGTTATCCATCCGCCGATGATGGGACCGAAAACCGGAGCAATCATGATTACCATGGACCATAATCCCAGCGCCATGCCGCGCCGCTCAATGGGATAGTTGCGCAACAATATCGCCTGCGCAACCGACATCATAGGGCCGGAGACCAACCCTTGGATGAGACGCGCGCCGACCAGCATGGGAAGGCTATTCGCCAGGCCGCAGATGGCCGAGAAAACCATGAAGAGCAAAATCGAGGTGACGAAGGTTCTCACTTCGCCGAAGCGTCGCGCGATCCATCCGGAAAGCGGCTGCATGACGGCGGCCGCGAGCATGTAGGAGCTGACGGCCCAGGTGCCCTCCGAAGTGGTGACGCCCAGGCTCCCCGAAATCGAGGGCACGGAGACATTGACGATGGTCATGTCAAGAATCTCCATGAACGAGGCGGTCGCGATGGCGACGGTCAGGAAAAACAGCTTGCCACCGTGCAAGGGTGGGTATTCGCCTGCGCCAGCCGGCTGTGCCGATTCAGCCATTGACGTTCCTGCCTTAGAGCCTTGGGGCCTGTCTAGTGATCGATGCCGAGATTTCGGCGCACGACCGCATCGGCTTCCGCGTTGGCCTTTTCCAAATCCTGCGTATAGACCTGCGTGTCGCCCACCGGTTCATCGTTTGCCTCGGGCGCCAACACCGGCCCGTCGCGGGTTGTTGTGTCCACGGTGACGGTGGTGGAAAGGCCGACGCGCAGTGGCGATTTGACCAGATCGTTGTCATCGATCCGAATGCGCACCGGCACGCGTTGCACCACTTTGATCCAATTGCCCGAGGCGTTTTGCGGCGGCAGCAATGAAAATGCCGCACCGGTGCCGGCGGACATACCCCTCACGTGGCCGTGAAAAATAAAAGAACCCCCGTAGAGGTCGCTGCGCACCTCGGCGGCCTGGCCGATCCTCAAGTTTCGCAGCTGCACTTCCTTGAAATTCGCGTCCACCCATAGCGCATGCAGCGGAATCACCGTCATCAGCGCTTCGCCCGCCTGAATATGCTGTCCGAGCTGAACGCTGCGCTCGGCGATGTAACCCGAGACGGGTGCAACCACGGCGTTGCGCTGCGCAGCGATCCACGCGTCGCGAAACGCGTCCTTTGCCTGCAGCACGGCGGGATTGGTCTCCACCGGCGTGCCATCGACCAGCGCGTGCGCCGACAACGACAGGCGCTCGGCTTGCCTCAAGGCGGCGCGCGCCAGTTGCACGCTCTCCTGCGCATGGCGCACCTCTTCTCCCGCGATGGCGTGATCGGCAATCAGCGGTTCGCGCTTGTTCAGGTCGATTTCAGCACGGGCCAGTTCCAACCTGCGGGTTTCAATTTCCGAATCGTACTGGCTTGCGGTCGCTTTCTGCTGCCGCACCTGCCGTACCGTTTGCGCCAGGGCGCTCGCGGCGCGGCTCAAGGCGGTCTGTGCATCAATTGGATCGAGCCTGACGAGAACCTGGCCGGCTTTGGCGAGCTGCGTGTCGTCGGCCAGAACCGCAACAACGGTGCCGGAGATCTGCGCGGAAATGACCACCTTGTTGCCGTTCACATAGGCATCATCGGTTTTTTCGCGCTTCGAGAGCACCAGTATCCAGTAGGCAGCCCACAAGCCGCCTATGACGATAAAAATGAGCGCGATGAGCAGCAGAATCCTGCGCCGTTTGCCGTTCGAGGGATTCGTGGCCGACGATTCGATGTTTGCGTTCATGGTGCCGCGGTGGTTGAAGAGGAGTTGGCGAGCTTTTGCGGGCTCTCATATCCGCCGCCGAGCGCGCGCTGTAGCGCCACGTCCGCTGACAAAGCCGCCCAATCGAGCTGCAGCATGGCATCGCGTTGTTCTATCCAGGACTCGGTCGCCATCAGTTCGCTGCGCGAATCGTTGAGCCCCTGCCGTACGCGCGCCGCGGCGCTATTGCGCATGCGCAGCGCGGCGTCGACTTCCCGGGCGCGCTGCACACGCTGTGCATCGATCTGTGCACGCGTGGTCGCCTGCGTTGCCACATCGCGCGCCGCACTGATCACCGCGTCCTGATAGCTCGAGACGGCCGAGTCGATCGCGGCCGCCGCTCCGCCATAGCGCGCCTTGAGCCTGCCCGCGTCGAAAATCGGCAAATGAATGGCGGCGCCGGCTTCAGGCACGCGGCTGCCGTACTCGAGCAACCTGCCCACATCGAGGCTGTTGAGGCCGAGCAACGCATTGACCGTTACATCGGGAAAGAACTCGGCACGCGCCGACGCCAAACTTTTTTCCGCCGCTTCCACGCGCCAGCGGCTTGCCGTGACATCGGCGCGCCGCGATATCAAATCGATCCGGACATTGTCCGGCAAGGCACCCGGGAAGGATGGCACGGGCTTCGCCGTCAAGGGCGGCAATTCACTGACGGGTCGGCCGACCAGAGCCGCTAACGCAACCACGCGCAGGCTCGCCGATCCTTCCAATGCCGCGATCTGCTCACGAGCCGCTGCCAAGGCAAGATCGGCGCTGTTCAGTTCGTCCGCTGAATCCAACTCCGCACGCACACGGGCAGCAGTGACCTTACCCTGCGATGCGACCGCGATTTCCTTATCTCTGGCCAAAGACAGGCGGTTTTGATCGGATTGCCAGCCAAAGTAGGTATCCGCGATGGAACTGGCGAGCATCAGCGCCGCGGCGCTGCGATCCGCTTGGGCGGCATGGGCTTGATCCATCGCGGCCTCCACAGCGTCGCGTTGTTTGCCCCACCAGTCGAAGGTGTAGCTGGCTTGCAGCCCTAAATCGAACTGGTTGTACCAGGTGAATCCGAGCAGCTGCGGCGGAAACAGCCCGTTGTCGCTCAAGCGCTGCCGGTTGGCATCGGTGCTGGCATCCAGGTGAGCGCCGGATTCGGCGGCCGCCAGACGGACCGATTGTCGAGCCGAATCATACCGCGCATGCGCTGTTGCCAAGGTCGGCGAGTTGGCGCCTCCGAGCGCAATCAATTGATCCAATGTGGGATCCTGGTACCGTTTCCACCATTCCTGTGCCGGCCAGTCGCCGCCGCCGGCGGCCTCCAAGCCCTCGAGGGGCGCAGACTCGATGAGCTGCACGGGCTTATGCTTCGGCGGCAGTCCTGCACAGCCTACCGACACGGCGACGAGCGCCGCCACTGCGATTGGCAGCGCTTTCACAGTACCTGCTCGACAATCTGGGGCGCGTTAGCCTTTTCCAATTCAATGCCGAGGCGCTTTAACAGAGAAGTCATCTGGCGCTGCTCGGTCTCCGGAAAATCCTTCAACAACTCGCGCAGAGGACCAAACATCCTGGGAAGCAGTTGGCGCACGAACGCTTCACCCTCCTCGGTGATGCGCAGAACCATCCTGCGCCGATCGTGAACGCTGGAGACGCGCGTAATCAAACCGCGGCTCACCAGCGCATCGCTGATGCGCGACATATTGGCGGGACTTTGCGAGGTGCGAACACATAGATCGCTCGGATGCGCGACGCCATCAGGCTGCGAGAACAGCGTGGTGAGCACGCGAAATTCCGCTTCGGCAAGACCGAAGGGCCTGATTTGCTGCTCGAACATCACCGCCATCTCGCGTCCCACGTGCAGCAGCAGCCGGCACAGCAGAATGCCGGCGGCGGGCACATCGGCCATGCGTTTGCTCAAGTTCTGAAGATTTGCCTCGACGAGCTCGAATTGCGATGCGGCATTATTCATTTGCATACTAACCATTTAATAGATTATATTTTAGCAAGTGAATATATATTGAGCAACTAACTGCCGGTTGTCGGCCGCCAGCGTCGCGAAAGCCTTAGTATTCGACGACCCCCTCAATTGGCATGGCTGACCGATGGCCAAAAACGGACCCTATGCGAAAACTCATCCTTGCCAGTTTCGTCTTGACCGCCGCTTGCTCTCGCCAGAGCGCACCGCCGCCACCGCCTCCTCCAGAGGTTGCGGTCCTCACTGTGCGAGCGCAGCCGGTCGTCATCGTCACCGAGCTCCCCGGCCGCACGACGGCATTTCGGGTCGCGGAGGTTCGCCCGCAGGTCAACGGTGTGATATTGAAGCGGCTGTTCGTCGAGGGAAGCCAGGTCAAGGCAGGCCAACAGCTGTACCAGATCGATCCGGCGCCCTTTCAGGCCAGCTACGAGAGTGCGCGCGCCGCGCTTGCGCGGGCCGAGGCGGCCGCCATATCGAGCCGCCTGCTGGCGCAGCGCTACAAGCCCTTGAGCGAAGCGCGCGCCGTCAGTCGGCAGGACTACGACAACGCGGTCGCCTCGCAAGATCAGGCCGCCGCCGATGTGGCATCCGCCAAGGCAGCACTGGAGAGTGCGCGCATCAACCTCGCGTATACGAAGATGTTTGCGCCGATCTCAGGCCGGACCGGGCGGTCATCGGTCACCGAAGGCGCCTTGGTCGCCGCGAACCAGACCACGGCATTGGTGGTCATTCAACAGCTGGATCCGATCTACGTCGATGCGACGCAAGCGAGCACGGTGCTGTTGCATTTGCAGCGCGCCTTCGCGGATGGACAACTGAAAAAGGTCGGCGACGCACAGGCGGAGGCCAAATTGATTCTGGAGGACAACTCGCCTTATCCGGTCACCGGCAAGCTGCAGTTTACCGAAGTCACGGTGGACCCCGGCACCGGTTCGGTGACGCTGCGGGCCGTCTTTCCCAATCCGCAAAATACTTTGTTGCCAGGAATGTTCGTACGCGAGCGCTTGGAGGAAGGCCAGAACGAGAAAGGCCTGCTCATCCCGCAGCGCGCCGTCGCCCGCAATGATCGAGGCGAGGCAACGGTGACGGTGGTTGGCGATGATAACAAGGCGGCAGTCCGCATCATCAAGACCGATCGCGCCATCGGCGATCAATGGTTGGTGAGCGATGGCGTCGCGCCGGGCGATAAAGTCATCGTGATCGGCATCCAATCGGTGCGCCCGGGCGGCGTGGTAAAGGCTCACGAAGTGACGCCCGATGAACTCAAGCCCGCCGCTGCGGCGCCTGCTCCTTCGCAGCCACAGAAGTAAGCGCGCGTGTCTGATTTTTTCATCGAACGGCCGATATTTGCCTGGGTTCTCGCCATCGTCATCATGCTCGGCGGCGGGCTCGCGATCAAAACCCTGCCGATCGCGCAGTACCCGAGCATCGCTCCGCCCGCCATTGCCATCACCGTGATCTATCCGGGCGCCTCGGCCGCCACGGTGCAAAGCACTGTCGTGCAAGTAATCGAACAACAGCTGTCGGGAATCGATCACTTGCTGTATTTCTCGTCGGAGAGCGACAAAGACGGCAGCATGACGATTACGCTCAGTTTCGAGCAGGGAACCAATCCGGACATCGCCCAGGTTCAGGTGCAGAACAAGCTGCAGCTGGCGACGCCGTTGTTGCCGCCGGAAGTGCAACTGCAAGGCATCCGCGTCGCGAAGTCGACGCGCAATTTCCTTCTCGTCATCGGGTTTTTCTCCGAAGACGGCTCCATGTCGAGCGGCGACATCGGCGATTTCATCGCGTCGAACGTGCAGGACCCCTTGAGCCGCACGGCGGGGGTCGGCGACTATCAGGTATTCGGCGCCCAATATTCCATGAGAATTTGGCTCGATCCGGCCAAACTCAATAATTTCAACCTGACGCCGGTTGACGTCGCCGCCGCAATTTCGGCGCAAAACATACAAATTGCATCGGGCGAACTTGGCGGCCTTCCACAAGTGGCGGGACAGCAACTCAACGCCACCATCATCGGCCCGAGCCGGCTGAATACGCCCGCGCAGTTCGGCGCCATGCTGCTCAAGGTGAATCCGGACGCCTCGCAAGTACGCCTGCGCGATGTGTCCCGAATCGAGCTCGGCAGCGAGAACTATCAGTTCGCCGGTGTGCAATGGAATGGACATCCGGCTTCCGGCATCGCGGTAAGGCTGGCCACCGGCGCAAACGCGCTCGACGCCGCTGCCAACATCCGGGCCACCATGGACAAACTCAAACCCACTCTTCCGCCCGGTTTGCAGGTGATCTACCCGAACGACAGCACGCCTTTTATCCGGATCTCGATTGAAGACGTCGTGAAAACCCTGTTCGAAGCGATCGGCCTGGTGTTTCTCGTCATGCTGCTGTTTTTGCAAAACCTGCGCGCGACCTTGATCCCCACCATCGCGGTGCCCGTGGTGCTGCTGGGCACCTTCGGCGTGCTCAGGACCTTCGGCTACTCGATCAATGTGCTGACCATGTTTGCCATGGTGCTGGCGATCGGACTCCTGGTCGATGATGCCATCGTCGTGGTGGAAAATGTCGAGCGCGTGATGGAGGAGGAGAACCTGTCTCCCAAGGAAGCCACCCGCAAATCGATGCATCAGATCACGGGTGCCTTGGTCGGCATCGCGATGGTCTTGTCGGCGGTGTTCCTGCCCATGGCATTTTTCGGCGGCTCCACGGGCGTCATCTATCGGCAGTTCTCCATCACCATGGTATCGGCCATGACCCTGTCGGTCCTGGTGGCCCTGATCTTTACGCCGGCGCTTTGCGCCACCCTGCTGCGGCCCAAGAAGCAAGCCCGCACCCAAAAGGGCTTGTTCGGTTGGTTCAACAGAAACTTCGAGCGCGCCAATCAAAAATACGAGGGCGGCGTCGTGCACGTGGTGCATCGTACCGGGCGCTACTTGTTGATTTTTGCGCTCATCGTCGTCCTGATGGGGGTGCTATTCGTTCGGATTCCCAAATCGTTTCTGCCGGATGAGGACCAAGGGATCATTTTTGCCCAGGTCACATCCCCGCCCGGCGCGACGCTGGAACGCACCCAAAAATCGCTCACGCAGGTGCGCGATTATTTTTTGACACATGAAAAAGACGCGGTCATGGGCGTGTTCACCGTGCCGGGCTTCAGCTTCGCGGCTCGCGGCCAGGCGTCAGGCCTGGTCTTCATCCGCATGAAAGACTGGCGCGAGCGGCCCGGCAAAAAGAATCGCGTGCAAGCGGTGGCCGCGCGGGCCAATGCTGAACTGCACAAAATAACGGACGCGCAAGCCTTCGCCTTCGCGCCGCCCGCGGCGCTCGAGCTGGGCAACGCGACGGGCTTCGACTTGGAACTCGTGGATCTTGCGAATCAAGGACACGACAAGCTCATGGCCGCCCGCAACCAACTCTTGGATCTTGCGCGTAAGGATCCGCAACTGACCCAGGTGCGGGCCAACGGCTTGGACGATGAGCCGCAGTATCTGTTCAACATCGATTGGGAGAAGGCCAGCGCGCTCGGACTGACCATCGCGGATATCAACAGTACGCTGTCCGCGGCCTGGGGATCGCTGTACGTAAATGACTTCGTCGACCGCGGCCGGGTGAAACGCGTGTTCATCCAGGGAGATGCGCCCTCGCGCATGCTGCCGCAGGACCTGACCAACTGGTATGTGCGCAATTCGCAACAGCAAATGGTGCCGTTCTCCGCTTTCTCGGACGCTGTTTGGGGATTCGGTTCGCCGAAGCTCGAACGGTTCAACGGCATACCATCGGTGGAAATACTCGGGGCGCCTGTCGCCGGAATCAGCACCGGCACGGCGCTCGATGCCATCCAGAGGCACGCGAAAGAGTTGCCGCCGGGTTTTGACATCCAGTGGACGGGGTTGTCCTTCGAAGAGCGGCTATCGGGATCGCAGGCTCCCGCGCTGTATGCGATTTCGCTCATCGTGGTGTTTTTGTGCCTGGCTGCGCTTTACGAAAGCTGGTCGATTCCAGTGGCCGTCATGCTGGTGGTGCCGTTGGGAGTTTTTGGCGCCATCCTCCTGACCCTGCTGCGCGGACTCGAGAACGATGTGTTCTTTCAAGTCGGATTGCTCACCACTGTCGGCCTGTCCGCCAAAAATGCCATTCTGATCGTCGAATTCGCCAAGGAGAATCACGACAGGGGAATGGAACTGGTGGAAGCGACCGTGCATGCTGCCCGCCAGCGCCTGCGGCCCATACTCATGACCTCGCTGGCCTTCGTGCTCGGCGTCATGCCGCTGGCCATATCCAGCGGCGCCGGCTCCGGGGGCCAAAATGCCATCGGCACGGGAGTCATCGGCGGCATGCTGTCGGCAACTGTTTTGGCAATCTTTTTTGTGCCGGTATTTTTCGTCGCCACATTGAAATGGCTCAAGGGCGCGACACCTCACCATGCCGCAAGCCCGGAGCCGAATGACGCAACACCGCGGGGCTCGCCGTGAAGAATCAAATCTCGCTTGGCGCCTGGCTGATCCTGTATCTCGCAGGCTGCACGCTGGAACCTCACTACCAACGCCCGCAACCGGCCGTCACGCCGGGATGGCCGGCGATGCCGCAGTCGTCGGCGCCGGCGGCCGGAGATTCCGCCGGTTGGCCTGCTCAAGCTGCGCCGGGCGCTTCCCAGCGCAGTGCTGCGCAGATCGGTTGGCGTGAATTCTTTACCGATCCTAAACTGCAGACACTGATCGAACAGGCGCTGCTGCACAATTATGACGCGCAGATCGCCGTACTCAATATTGCCGGCGCTCGCGCGCAGTACCAAATCCAGCGCGCGGACCTTTTTCCCAAGATATCCGCAACGGGGTCCGAAACAGTGGAGAAGTTTCCCGCTGCGGTTGCGCCCCTTGCCTCAGGGGCAGGGACCGGAACCGGTACAGGTACCGGCGTCGGCGGCGTTGGCGCCGCATCCGGTTCGGGCGTCTTTCGTTTCTTCGAAGCCGGCATAGGCTTCACCTCGTACGAACTCGATCTGTTCGGCCGCATTCGCAGCTTGAATCATGAGAAATTGCAGCAGTATTTGGGCTTTGTGGAGACGCGGCGCAGCACCCAGATCAGCGTCATTGCGGAAGTGGCCAATGCTTATCTGACCTGGCTGGCCGACAGTAAGCTTTTGCGAATCACCGAAGAGACGCTGGACAGTCAACAACAATCTCTCAATCTGATCCGAATGAGCTTCGAGGGCGGCGTCGCAACCGCGCTCGATTTGCATCAGGCGGAAACCACCGTGGCGACCGCGCAGGCGAACCTCGCGCAATATCGGCGCCAAGTGGCGCAGGATCAGAATGCCTTGGTGGTATTGCTCGGCGAGCCGCTGCCGAGCGAATTCGTGGCGGACGTCGATCTTGATGAGGAAAGCCTGCTCACGGATTTGCCCGCCGGCGTGCCGTCCGAGGTTCTGGTGCAGCGGCCCGACATCCTCGCGGCCGAGCACAATTTGGTCGCCGCGAACGCCAACATCGGCGCCGCACGGGCCGCATTCTTTCCCAGCATTTTATTGACCGGTTCCTACGGCACCGCGAGTACCCAGCTGTCGGGGCTTTTCAAGCAAGGTTCCACCGCCTGGACCTTCTCGCCCCAGATCAGCTTGCCGATCTTTGCCGGCGGCGCGAATGTCGCGTCCCTCGATTTGGCCAAGGTGCAAAAGAACATCTTGGTGGTGCAATACGAGCAGGCGATCCAAAGCGGGTTCCGCGAAGTCGCGGATGCGCTGGCGGGACGCGCGACGCTGGACTCGCAGGTGGCGGCGGACACCGCCCTGCTGGAGGCGAGCAGCGAGAGCTTTCGGCTGTCCAACATGCGATTCACCGGCGGCGTCGACAACTACTTGGGAGTGCTGGATTCACAGCGCTTGCTGTATACGGCCCAACAATCCTTGGTGAGCGTCAAACTTGCGCGGCTGCAAAACCTCGTCAACTTGTACAAGGCGCTCGGCGGCGGCTGGTTCGAGCACAGCAGCTGAGAAAGACACGCCCCCGCAACACCGTTCGTGTGTGAAATCGAAATGATGGGCAACCGGCGCCCCGATCACCGATCATTTACTTCTTTAATTCAAAGACATAGATCGACTATATCAATACATTTCTAGAAAAGATCCAAAAATAGCCCTGCAATCGTCGCGCGGACGTGGTTCAAAGGTTTGACAAATTCCGCGTTGCGTTTCTGCGATTGTCTTGTATATTCCAGTCGCAGAGTCTTGATTTAACAAGACTCCCAGGGAGGTAAGCAGCCTCGAAACCACTTTAGGTTTGCGTCTTTGTTCAGGTGGGGCTATATGGTCAATGCTTGGGAATGTTTCCACTTTGCCACTCTCGAATTGGTGCGCTCGACACCGATCAAGCAGCGCTTGATCTCCGCGTACCGCAGACACCTCGCCTCCTTGCAGGAAAATGATCTCCCCAGCGAAGTTCGGGAATCCTACGGGCAAGTGATACGCAGTCTCTGCGGCGTTCAACCCCTGCGCGGCGAGGACGCGGTGACTGCCTCGGTGCGCAAGATGTCGAACCAGGAAGCCGATGATTGCGCGGCACAAATCGTGGAGATTTTCGGACTGATGTGCAAGACGCACCACGGCGCGACGCGCTCGGCCAGCGTGGTTCAATTGCATTCCGTGGAGCGCACCGCCGATGAATTTGCTGCGCCTGCGCTGATCGCCAGCAACTAGCGAAGGCCTCGCCAATTTCCTTGAGATTAATCGAGCTTGAAGTCGATCGTATCCCAGCGCGTTGACTCCTGATGCCGCGCCTGGCGGCGCAAGGCATCGATCAAGCTTCGCTCGTTCCACGCGCTGACTTCGTCCGCGAGATCTTTGATGGGTTTCGGCAAAGGCGCAGTTGAGCCAAAATTCTCCATCGCGACGATTGGCCGCTCAGCGGCTTTGGCAAAATTCATTTGGAACAGCACCAGCTCGGGCGCGAGCTGATACACCGCGGGCAACACCACCACGACTTCGCAGGGCGCAATCTGCCGGCGCAGGTCCTCGCGTTGCGATTCCTTGTCGAGCGGCTGCTTCGCTTGAGGCTGACTGGTGTTCAAATAGTAAAACTTACCGGACGCCTCGAGGTACTCGAAGACTCGCGTGTAATCGTCGTTTTCAGCCCAAGCGTGGCTGACGAACAGACGAATGGGATCGGTCGTCATGCGGTTAGTGTAGCTTGCCGAACTCCAAGCGCGAAGCACCGGGCGCCGATACAATGCCTGGTGCGATTGCTGATTTACAATATACGGTATGCCACCGGGACAGGGCCTGCTTTCCACCTACCGGTGCCGGGCGCCGGCTATCTTCGCTCCAGCCGACATGTTCTGTCGCGTATTACCGACTTCATCAAACAGCAGGACCCTGACGTGGTGGGTCTCATTGAGGTCGACACCGGCTCGATTCGCACCGGCATGGTCAATCAGGCCGACTTCATTGCACGCTCCTTGGGTCATTATTCGACCTACGAGTGCAAGTACGGCGTCTCTTCGGTCAATCACTTGGTGCCCATCGTCCGCAAACAAGCCAATGCCTTTCTGGCGGCACCCCGAGTCCGGGGAGAACGGTTCCACTACTTCGACACCGGGATAAAGCGGCTCATTATCGAATTGGAACTCGACGATATCGCCATCTTCTTGGTGCATTTATCATTGAAATTCAGACACCGGCAGTACCAGCTGCGCTATCTCTACGATCTGGTGCGCAAGACCGCCAAACCCGTGATCGTCGCCGGGGACTTCAACACCTACTGGGGCGATCACGAAATTTACCTGTTCACCCAGGCCGCGGGCTTGACCAGCGCCAATACCCGGGGTCTGTTCTCCTATCCAAGCCGCAGTCCCCGCAAAGAGCTTGATTTCATTTTGCACAGTGCGCAGATCGAAGTGAATCGATTTGAAATACCGGATGTGCAGTTCTCCGATCATCTTCCCTTGGTCTGCGATTTCACGATCCTCAACGCCGATCGAAAAGCCGCATGAGCGGCCACTGGTCACTGCACAGCGACGCCGACCGCATTGCGTGGCTTACCTGCGACATGGTGGGTGCGTCGACCAATGTGTTATCGGCTGCCGTGGTGCGCGAGTTGGCGGGCAAACTTCAGGAGGTCGCGGCGTTGCGCCCGATCGGCATGATCGTGCAATCGGGCAAGCGCAATGGCTTCATCGCCGGCGCCGACATCAAGGAATTCTCGGGAATCCGCACGCCCGCGGAAGGCTACGAGCTGGTGCGCGCCGGACAATCGGTCATGCAGCAACTCGAGGATCTTCCCTTTCCGACCGTCGCCGCAGTACGCGGCTTCGCCTTGGGCGGCGGACTTGAATTGGCGCTCGCTTGCACCTACCGGGTCGGCGCCGACGAGGCTGCGCTGTCGCTGGGCCTGCCTGAAGTGCTGCTCGGCATTCACCCCGGATTCGGCGGCACGGCGCGCAGCGTGCAAGTCATCGGCGTGCGGCCCGCTCTTGAACTGATGCTCAAGGGCCGGCCGTTCAGGGGCGCGCGCGCAATGCGCGTCGGCTTGCTGGATGACCTCGTGCCGCCCGCCGAGCTCGCCACAGCCGCCAAATCACTGCTGCTGCGCCATCCGCCGAAGAGAACCGCGCCCTTCGTCGAGAGGCTGTTGAATTTGGCTGCGGTACGCCCGTTTGTAGCCAGGCAAACCGTCGCCACCTTGCGGCACAGCGTTCGGCGTGAGCATTACCCTGCTCCCTATGCCATCGTGGATCTGTGGCAGCACTACGGCGCCACGGGTGCTGCGGCCTATGAGGCCGAGGCCCGATCGATCAGTGAGCTGATGTGCACGCCGTCGTCGCGCAACCTGGTGCGCGTCTTCATGTTGCAGGATCGGCTCAAAAGTTTGGGCGGAGATTCAACTGCCGAATTCAAGCACCTGCATGTCATCGGCGCCGGCGTCATGGGCGGCGACATTGCAGCTTGGGCGGCATTTCGCGGCATGACGGTAACCTTGCAGGATCGCAGCGAGGAGCTGATACAGCCGGCGCTGCGCCGCGCTCAATCTTTTTTCGATAAGCGGCTCAAGGACCCCGGCCCGGCGGCCGATGCGATGTCGCGCCTGAGGATGGATGTCGGCGGCAAAGGCGTCGACAACGCCGACATCGTCATCGAAGCCATTTTCGAGAACGTCGAGGCGAAGCAGGCGCTGTACGCCGAACTGGAGCCGCGGCTCAAACCGGCCGCCGTACTCGCGACCAACACCTCGAGCATCAGGATCGAAACTCTGTGCCAGAAGCTCAAGGATCCAAGCCGGCTCGTCGGCATCCATTTCTTCAACCCCGTGGCACAGCTGCAGCTCGTGGAAGTGGTGCAAGGCGCAAGCACCCGGCTGCAGGTCGTGCAAGACGCGCTCAAGTTCACCCGCAAGCTCGACAAGCTTCCACTGCCCTGCAAGAGCGCTCCTGGCTTTGTGGTGAATCGCATTTTGACGCCGTACGTCAATGAAGCTTTTTTCGCGCTCGAAGCCGGCATCGCCGCGGCGGTGATCGACGATGCCGCGGTGCAGTTCGGCATGCCCATGGGGCCGATTGAACTGTCGGATGTGGTGGGCTTGGACGTTTCTCTGCACGTCGGTCGGGTCCTGGGCGAGGCCCTGCACCGGCAGGTGCCGCAGATCTTGATCAAATTGGTGGAGCAAAAAAAGCTCGGCCGCAAAAGCGGCGAAGGCTTCTATCGTTGGCAGGACGGAAAAGCGCAAAAGCAGGCGACTGCGCACACGGCCGCACCGCAAGATTTGCAGGACCGGCTGATTTTGCCCATGCTCAACGAGGCCGTTGCCTGCCTGCGCGAGGGAACGATTCAGGACGCCGATTTACTGGACGCCGGTGCGGTATTTGCGACCGGTTTCGCGCCTTTTCGCGGCGGACCGCTGCAATATGCCAGGGACCGCGGCATCGCAGATGTTACTCACCGCTTGAACGAACTTGCAGACCGGTACGGTGAACGCTTTCGCCCAGACGCCGGGTGGGGCCTGATTACTCCATAGCACCCAGCCGAAGTGAGCCACTGTTGGCCTGCGCCATCGCGGCGTATGGTAGGATTCACAGGCAAAATCATGGGGTTGAGCCTTGAGGACAGAAGAATTTCTTGATGGACGAGCGACCAGTCGACCTTGCTGTTTTAAAGACTTTCTCGCCGCTTGACGGCCTGAAGGCGGAGAACCTGCACGCGCTTGCCCGAAAAACGGTCATTCGCGAATTGGGCATGGGCCGCGTGCTGTTCAAAGAAGGCGATACCGACAAGCGCACGTTCTACCTGGTGGCCGGCCAAGTGGAGCTGCGGGCCGACGATCGCACCATGGGCGTGATCAAGGCCGGCACGGCTGAAGCGCGTGCCGCGCTGGCGCCGGGCTTGCCGCGCAAGTTTACGGCGCGCGCCGCGATGGATCTTGAATACATCATGATCGACAGCGACTTGCTCGACGTGTTGCTGACGTGGGATCAAACGGGTCAATACGAAGTCGCCGAACTGCGGGGCGACGGCTTGGATGTCACGGGCGATTGGATGACCACGCTGCTGCAGACCAAGGCGTTCCATCGCATCCCTCCGGCCAATATTCAAGCGATCTTCATGCGCATGCAACGCATCAACTATCGTGCCGCCGATGTCGTCATCAAGCAGGGCACCGAGGGCGATTATTTCTACGTCGTGGTGGCCGGGAAATGCATCGTCACGCGTGAGACGCCTCTGAACAAGGAAGGCATCAAGCTGGCCGAATTGGGTCCCGGTGACAGCTTTGGCGAAGAGGCGCTGATCGCCGAGGCGAAGCGAAACGCAACCGTAACCATGGCCACCGACGGCACGTTGATGCGGCTCGGCAAGAACGATTTTCAAACCTTGCTGAATGAACCTCTGTTGCAGTGGGTCGATCAGCAGAAAGCCAGGGAAATCGTCGCCGGCGGCGGCAAGTGGCTGGATGTGCGTCTGCCCAGCGAATTTCAGAATTTCCGCATCGACGATGCGGTGAACATCCCGCTGTACTTCATTCGATTGAAGATCAACGCCTTGGACAAAAACACGCAATACGTCGTGTGCTGCGACACGGGTCGCCGCAGCTCCGCGGCCGCGTATATCTTGAGCGAGCGCGGATTTGAAGCTTATGTGCTGAAAGGCGGGCTCGCTGCGAGCGACGCCGCCCGCTCGCGCAGTGCCTGAGCCGACGCCCGGACCAGGCGGGGGCCAGGGACCCAGCAGCTTCGTTCCCAAACCGCGGTTCGAATACAAGGCGCCTTCTATCCTCGCGGAGCATAAGTATCTCGCCACGATTTTCGTGCTGGCAATCGTTGCGGCGGCAGTGTATTTATTCAGGGCGCCGCACAAACCGCTGACGATCGAGCCTCCGCCGCCCCCACCGGTTTACGTCGAACCGGTTCCTGAGCGGCCCCCTGCGGGCACGCCGCAAGCCCCTGGCTCCCGCTAGCGCCTGACGGTGCCGCGCATCTCGATAGGTCTGCCGTAACAGGCCTCGTACGCCTGCGCGTAGTTCATGCCGCTGTCGCGGAAAGGCGCGCGCTCGAGTTTATTGGTCCAGATGGCAATGCGGATGCGCTCACGGCGCTCATCGACGTTCGAGCCCTGCAGAAACTCGCCATTGACCGAGAATTCCCGGATAAATTCGAGTTCGATGTCCCGGTCCAGATGCGTGAGTTGTTGCATTCGCCAAAGCATGCACCAGCCGGGGCGCATTTGTCTGTCGGGCAGCGCACCAAACTAATCGGCGGCCCTACATGGCTAATCGGCGGGCCTACATGGTGTGGGTAGGCTTGTCTCCGCCGAGTGCGCCGGCGAGGTAGTTTTCGATTTTCTTTTGAGTGTTGCCACGGTCTTGATCGCTGAATTGAACGCCGATGCCGGCGGTCCTCTTGCCCTGCGCGCCCTTCGGCGTCATCCATATCACACGGCCGGCCACGGGCAGCTTCTCTTCCTCACCCATGAGATTGAGCAGCATGAATACCTCGTCGCCCAACCGATAATTGCTGTTCGTGGGAATAAACAAGCCGCCGTTTTTAACGAAAGGCATGTAGGCGAGATACAGAGCGCTCTTATCCTTGATGGTAAGCGTCAGTAGACCTGGTTTATTACTTGGACTTCGCAATTCCTACGTTTCCCCAAATAAGCATTTACTTCCCCAGTGCGATTCGACCACCGACCAGCAAGGCCTCGAGCGCCAATTGTTGATTCATACCGGTCGATGCGAGACGCCGGACATCGCGCGCGGCGTCCAGCAGCTCGAATAGGGCCCTTATCTTGGGCTTAAGTAAAGCGGCAGGCAAGCGGACCGGTTCCGCAGTTTGATGCGAAGTCGCCGCCCCGAGCGATGCATGTACTCGCTGTGTGATCCAGTTCTCAAGCCAAGTGATACGTACGCCCGGATTCGATCGCACCCACCGATCCGCCAGCAAGGTCACATCGACTGACCCTTCGGCCAGGTCGGCGATGCTTTGGCGCATGTCGGCATCGATGGCGGCCAGTCCCTCGGCATCCAATCGCAGCGCCAGCAGCGGCGCCCCACCGGCGAGCGCCAGCGCGGCATGCCACGGAGTCGCAGCGGGCGCGTTCGCTTGCAGCCATGCAATGGCATCGCCGGCCGCAGGCGGGCGCAGGCTGATGCGCAAGCACCGGCTGGCGACAGTGGCCGGCAATCGGTGGTTTGGCCGGGCAATCATGATGAGCACGGTATCGGCGGACGGTTCCTCCAATGTCTTTAGGAAGGCGTTGGCGCCGTTCGTGTTCAGCGCTTCTGCGCCCTCGATGACGCCCACCTTGTAGCCGCCGCGATAGCTCTTCAGCGTCAGGGAATCAATGAGCTCGCGGACCTGATCAATCTTGATCTGCTGGGCGTCCTCCTCCAGACGCACGACGTGGGCATCGGGGTGGCTGTCCGAGCGCAGCAAGCGGCATGCGGCGCAGGCATCGCAAGGGCGCATGCCCGGCGATTGGCACAAGACCAAAGCGGTCATCCAAGTTGCCAGTTGCTCCGCGCCCAACCCGGGCACACTCAGCAGCAACAGCGAATGCGGCAGATGGCCTGCCTCGAGCGCCGTGCGCAGGCGTTGTTGCGGCTCTTTCAGCCACGGCAGTGAATTGGCGCTCAGGAAATCCATGATCGCATCTTAAGCTGCTCGAGAATGCGCGCGCCAACCTCATCGACCGACGCCGTGGCATCGATGATGGCGATGCGATCGGGTTCCGCCGCCGCCCGGGCAAGGTAGACGCTTCTTACGCGTTCGAAGAATTCACTCCTTTCGCGTTCAAAGCGATCCTCGGCTGATCCTAAATTTCGCCGGCGCGCGCGCGCCAGCGCATTCTCCACGGGCGCATCCAGCAGCAGGGTGAGGTGCGGACGCAGTGTCCCTTGGACCATGGCTTCCAATTCGCCGATGGTGTTCATGCGCAACTGCCGCCCGCCTCCCTGGTAGGCATAAGTAGCATCGGTGAATCGATCGCATATCACCCAACGGCCCGCTCGAAGATTCGGTTCGATGTGATTCGCAAGATGCACCGCGCGCGCCGCAAACATCAGCAGCAACTCCGCGGTCGGCGGCAATGTCTCTTCGCGCGCGGTCAGCACCACTTCGCGTATGCTCTCCGCGAGAGGCGTGCCGCCAGGTTCACGGGTCACGACATTCTCGATACCCAAGGTTTTCAAGGCGACCGACAAGCGCGCCACTTGCGTGGTCTTGCCCACCCCTTCTATCCCCTCCAGCGTCACGAATCGCCCGCCCGCACTCATCGCGAGGATTCCTGGGCAGCCTTACGCTGATGCGCGACGTAGGCCGCGACCGCGGCGTTATGCTGCTCGAGCGTGGCGGAAAAAATATGGCTGCCGTCTCCTTTGGTCGAGGCGACAAAATAGATGGCGTCGGTCTTCTCGGGTCGAGCGGTTGCGCGAATGACCGCGGCACCGGCCAGGGCGATGGGCGTCGGCGGCAGACCCGTGCGGGTATAGGTGTTGTAAGGCCCATCGGTGCGCAGATCCACGCTGTGAATATCGCCATCGTATTGTTCGCCCAACCCGTAGATGACGGTGGGATCCGCTTGCAAGCGCATGCCCAACTTGACGCGATGCAGGTACAAGCCGGCAATCTTGGAGAGTTCCTGCGGCAACCCGCTCTCCTTCTGCACGATGGAGGCCATGATCAAAAGCTCGTTCGCGTTGCGCAACGGCAGATCCGGATCTCGATCCCTCCACGCCGAGTCCAACTCCCGAACGAGCGCAGTATGTGCCTGATGAAGCAAGTCGATGTCCGTGGTGCCGCCGGGGAAGCGGTATGTCTCGGGCAGAAACTGTCCTTCGGCATCGGTGCCGGGCGCCCCGAGCTTGGTCATGATGGCTCCCAGGACGGCCGGCGCCGTCTGCTCCGGCAGCGTCGACACAATGTCAGGATTGCGCCGCAAAGCATCGAGCATGTCCTGAACGCGCCAACCATCCACGATCGTAAACGAATGCAGCAGCACCTGGCCATTCACCATTTTCATCAGCAGCTCGCGCGGCGTGCTGCCGGGCTGGATTTCGTATTCGCCCGCCTTGACCGCAGGCGCCAGTCCCTTCCACCTCGCATATAGGATCCACGCTCTTGGCCCGGCGACGATTCCCTGCGTGGCCAGTTCCGTGGCCACGTGCGCAAAACTCACCCCAGGCGGCACTTTGAATCGCATCGGCGCCGTCAGTTTCAGGGGGGCATCGAGACTGCGCACGCCGGACCACAAAACCGCGGCCACAGCCGCGCCCAGCAGCAACACGATCAGTGCGGCAGCAACGCGCAGCGTTCGGGTCACTGCTCATCCAGAAGCGAGCGCAGCTGTGCGGCGGCGTCGGCGCGCTCGAATCGCAGCCGCCCTAAGCGCGCGCCTTCGATCGTGCGAACTGAGCGTATCCCGACGACGGCGTTGCTCATAAACACTTCCTCTGCCGACTGCAAGTCCTTCCAGTGAATGCGGCGCTCCACGACGCGCAGCCGCAAGCCGCCGGCGCGTTCCAAAATCCAGCGGCGCATGACGCCGGCCACGCCGCAACGATCCAGCAGCGGCGTGATCAGAACGCTGCCGCGTCTCAGAAACAAGTTGGACATCGTACCGCAGACCCAGTTGCCGTCCATATCCCTCATCAATCCTTCCCAGATCCGGCCGTCCACCCACTCGCTGCGCGCCAACACCGAGTCGAGGCGGTTCAATGTTTTCAGGCCCGCGAGGCTCGGATTCGTGCTCAAGGGCGTCGCGCATACGCGCAGCCGCACCGCCATTGCCGTATCGGCCGAAGCGGCCTGAGGCAGGGCGTGCAGGGTCGCGATTCGTGTGGCGCGCGCGCGCAGCGCGGGCCGATAGCCCCGCGGCCCGCAGCCTCGGGTGACGATCAGCTTGAGAACTCCCTCGCTGCGCCCGGCGGCAATGCGCTCCAATTCGTGCCGCAAGAAGATCGGCTTCGGTGCCTGGATCTTCAACCGCCGGCAGCCCTGGTAGAGGCGGTCCAAGTGAAAGTCCAGCAGTCTGATACGGCGCCGCTGCACCCTCATGGTTTCAAAAAGGCCGTCGCCGTACTGCAGGCCCCGATCGCGATAACTCAATGTCGAACCGCGTCTGCCGTTGATCCAAGCGCTCAAAGCCGGATTTCCAACGCGCGCAGCAGTCCTTCGGCCTTTGCCCTTGTTTCAGCCAGCTCTTGCGCCGGAACAGAGTCCGCGACGATGCCGGCGCCGGCACGAAACGTCAGCGCCGCACCATGCGCGGTGATGGTGCGAATCAGGATATTGAGGTCGCAGCTGCCGTCGCGATTCAAATAGCCGATCGAACCTGTGTAGGCGCCGCGTCCACAGCCCTCGAGTTCGGCGATGATCTGCATGCAGCGAATCTTCGGGCAACCGGTGATGGTGCCGCCCGGAAACAGCGCGCGGATGACGGCGATCGGCGATACGCCGTTTCGCAGGCGGCCGCTCACGTTCGAAACGATATGATGCACATGTGCGTAGGTCTCGACGCTCATGTATTCGTCGACATGCACCGATCCGCCGACACACACGCGGCCCAGGTCATTGCGCTCCAGATCGATCATCATCACGTGCTCGGCACGTTCTTTCTCGTTGTCCAGCAGTGAGCGAATCAACGCCACATCATCCTCGGGGCTGGCGCCACGCGGCCGCGTGCCGGCGATCGGACGCGTTGAAACGGCACCGTCTCGGACCGCCGCCAAGCGTTCCGGCGAGGAACTCAGCAGCGCAAATTCCCCATGGCGCAGGATTGCCGCAAAGGGACCGGGGTTGGTGCTGCGCAATCGCTTGTAGATCGCCACCGCGCTCACCGGCCGCGACGCGGTCGCCCGCCATTGCCGCGAAAGATTGGTCTGGTAGACATCGCCCGCGGCCGTGTATTCAAGCGCACGTCGCACCGCCGCGAGAAATTTCGATGGATCTTCTTCGTCGATCTGGAATAGCGCGCCGTGTGGAGGCGCGGCGGTGCGCAACCGGCTGACGCGCTGTTCGAAATCATCCAGCATCGCCTCGCGGCCCGGTTCGGCGATGAGCCAACCCTCCCCCGTTGCGCGATCGCGCAACCACGCCGCGGGCGTGCGCAGTGCCAGCGCGACGATGGGATCTGAACTCGGCGGCAACGCCAAACGCGGTTCGATTTCCGATGCCAGCTCGTACCCCAGATACAGCAGCCAACCGCCGGTGAATGGCAAGTGCGCGCCAGCAGTGGAGGATCCAAGGGCCGACGCATCGGGCGGCCGCAACGATGTCCACCACTCCTCGAGGGCGCGCAAGAATCCCTGATCACCGGCATGAGGACCGGTCAACCGGCGCTCAGCATTGAGCAGCAGGTGCTCGCCGGAGGCAAAGGGCAGAATATCGTAGCGGGCTCCCGGCCCCGCCGACGGCGCAGAGCCACTCTCGAGCAGTCCCGGATAGATTTCCGGAAACTGTTCTACGAGTTCCAGCGGCTCAAATTCGGCGGAAAATGAGCGAACCGTTCGTGCCACCGAACCCGAATGAATTGGAAAGCGTGTAGGAGAGTGGCATCTGACGCGCGGTGTTCGGCACGTAATCAAGGTCGCAGCCCTCGCCCCGCTGATGCAGGTTGATGGTGGGAGGCGCCACTTGATCGCGCAGCGCCAGCACTGAGAAAATGGCCTCGACCGCTCCGGCAGCCCCGAGCAAGTGTCCGGTCATGGATTTCGTGGAGCTGACAGCCAACTTGTCCGCAGCCGCGCCGAACGCGCGACGGATCGCAAGTGTTTCGGCACGATCGCCGAGCTCAGTCGAGGTGGCGTGGGCGTTGACGTACTGCACTTGATCGGGATTCAACTGTGCATCGGTGAGTGCCTTGGACATGGCCTTGCGCGCGCCCTCGCCGTCCTCGGGGGGAGCCGTGACATGGAAGGCATCACCGCTTGTTGCAAAGCCGATGATTTCCGCATAGATTTTCGCCCCCCGGGCCTTGGCTTGTTCGTACTCCTCGAGCAGCATCGCGCCGGCACCGTCTCCCATCACGAATCCATCGCGATCTTTGTCCCAGGGACGACTCGCGGCCTGCGGATCCTCATTGCGTTGCGACAGCGCCTTTGCCTGTGCGAAGCCGCTCATACCGGTGACGCACGTCGCCATCTCGGAACCGCCGGCCAGCATGGCATCCGCCTCGCCGTATTGGATCAGGCGCATCGCCAATCCCAGAGCGTGCGTGGAAGTCGTGCAGGCGGTCGCGACCGCCAAATTCGGGCCGGTGATCTTGAAAGCGATCGACAAGTGCCCGCTGACCAAATTGATGATGCTGGCCGGAATGAAAAACGGCGAGACTTTCCTCGGAGAGTTCGTCTCCAGATATTTATCGTAAGTCTCTTCGATAGACTCCAAACCGCCCATGCCCGATCCCATCATGATGCCGATGCGATCCGAATTGGCATCGGTCACCTGCAGCCCTGAATCGCGCATCGCCTGAATCCCGGCCACGACGCCGTACTGCATGAATGCATCCATACGGCGCGCGTCCTTGGCGCTCATGTAGGGTTCCAGGTCCAGCTTTCTGATTTCGCCGCCGAAGTGCGTTGGAAAGCTGCTGGTATCGAACCGCTCGATGAGTGCTATACCGCTGCGTCCGGCCAGGATGGAAGCCCACGCAGTCGCCACATCGTTGCCGACCGGCGAGACGATTCCAAGACCCGTAATGACGACGCGTCGTTTGCTCAATGCCAACCCTCGCCTAGGATTTGAACAAAGGACGATGTGCGCGGAATCAACAGGGCTTCAGGCCTTGCCCTTGTGCGAATTGATATAGTCGATTGCCTGCTGCACGGTGGTGATTTTTTCGGCGTCCTCATCTGGTATTTCCGTCTCGAATTCTTCCTCGAGCGCCATCACCAGTTCCACCGTGTCCAGCGAGTCGGCCCCCAAATCGTCGACGAACGAAGCATCATTGGTGACTTCTTCTTCTTTTACGCCCAGCTGTTCGGCCACGATCTTTTTAACCTGCTGCTCAACAGTACTCATCGTTATGGTGTCCTCTCGGAATTGCTATTCATGCGGTTTACGAACCCTTGCGACCAGTGGCATCGACCGGGCGCGTATTTTATGTGAACGCGGGGGCGGCGGCTACCATGACCGCACATTTGATGGCAGGCAACCCCCTGGTTGCTTGACAAAACAGCGCTACTGAGGGTGCCTCGTAGAGGCCTGGGAGCCTCCTCGACACGCTCATGGCATGTACATCCCGCCGTTCACGTGCAGCGTTTCGCCGGTGATATAGGCCCCGTCCGCTGAACATAAAAATGCCACCGCCGCGGCAATATCGGCCGGCTGGCCCAGCCTTCCCAAGGGGATTTGAGCATTGAGCGCGGCATGCTGTGCCTCGTTCAATGCACGGGTCATGTCCGTATCGATGAATCCGGGGGCAATCGCGTTGGCCGTAATGCCGCGGGAGCCCACTTCGCGAGCCAGTGATTTGGTAAATCCGATGATACCGGCCTTGGCGGCAGCATAATTCGCCTGTCCGGGATTGCCGGTCAGCCCGACCACCGAGGTGATGCTGACAATGCGGCCCTTGCGGGCCTTCATCATGCCGCGCAATACGGCTTTGGAAAGGCGGAACACGGAGGCCAGATTGGTTTGGATGACGGCCTCCCAGTCATCCGGCTTCATCCGCAGCAACAGCGTATCGCGGGTAATGCCGGCATTGTTGCACAGGATACCGACAGGCCCTTCCTTGGCCTCAATGTCATCCATCAACGCATCGATCGACTCCTGACTGGTCACGTCGAGCAGCGCACCCCGTCCGCCGCGCGCCGCGAAAGCCTGCGTGATGCGAGCCGCTCCGTCAGCTGTGGTCGCCGTGCCGATGACCCGCGCACCATCGCTGCAAAGCCGTTCCGCGATGGCCGCCCCAATGCCGCGCGAGGCGCCCGTCACCAATGCAATCTCGCCGTTCAACATCTTTATGCCACCGCCGCCAGCGCATCGTCTAAATTTTGCGGATCTTCCAGCGCCAGCATTTTTAGATCCCGATTCTTGTCCACGCGTCGATTCAGGGCCGTCAACACCTTTCCCGGGCCGCACTCGATAATTTGCGTCGCGCCGGCGGAGATCATCGTGCGCACAGTCGCCGCCCAGTACACCGGCGTCGACAATTGCCTGACCAGCCCGCTTCGTATGTCACTCGCGCCGGAGTGTATCTTGCAATCGACGCCGTACACGTTCACGGCGGAGCGCTCCGCCACGGGCGTGCCATCCAGCCGAATTCGCAACTTTTCGGCCGCCGGCTGCATCAGAGAGCTATGGGCAGGAACACTCATCGGCAGCGCCATTGCGCGACGCGCACCTTTCGCCGTCGCTATCTCGATGGCGCGCGCCACGGCCGTGGCAACTCCGGCAATAACCACCTGTCCGGGCGCATTGAAATTGACCGCCTCGACAATCTCGCCCTGGGCGGCCTCCTGGCAGGCAGCTTCGACATCGGCATCTTCAAGCCCCAGTATGGCGGCGATCCCGCCCTGCCCGCTTGGCACGGCCGCCTGCATGAGCTCGCCGCGGTATTTCACCAAACCCACAGCCGAGACGAAGTCCAAATAATCTGCGGCCACCAAGGCGCTGAATTCCCCCAGACTATGACCCGCCATCATTGCAGGCACTGCGCCGCCACGCTCGCGCCACAGCCGATAAGTCGCGACTCCGGCCGTCAGCATGGCCGGCTGGGTGCACTCCGTCGAATTGAGCAACTCGGCAGGTCCTTCCTGGCAGCGCTGCCACAAATCGTAGCCCAGCACGCCGCTGGCTTCGGCGAACGTTGCCGTGATGACCGGCGACACTTTCGCCAAGGCGTTCAGCATGCCGATGGACTGGGAAGCCTGGCCCGGAAATACAAAGGCAAGCGACATGAATTTTATGATCCTTAAGGCCTAAGAGCGGAGGCGAATTATAGCGGTCCGCCACGACAGTGCAGCCCCGACCGCAAATCCGCACGCCGCGCCGTACAGATGGGCATCGACAACGACCAGTGGCGTGGCAGGTCCGCCCCACTGTTCCCACGCCAATTTAGCGCACAATCCCAAAAACAGTATCCAACGGTCCCAGGCGCGCAGCGCAAGATGTTTCGCCGTCCCGGCCGCCATGACGGTGTGCAGAACTCCCGATGCGCCGACATACCAGCTGACACGCGGGCTCAGCCACCAAAGCCCCGAACTGATCGCCAATGTCCCGCTCATTACGATGACACACCACTCGACCGCATCGTAGTCCTGCGCGAACAGGGACCACACCAGCACCAGGCCCAATTCGTTCAGAATCAAATGGTGAGCGTCGAGGTGGACGATGTGGGCCGTAAGCAACCGCCACCAGCCCCCAGCGGCAATAGCGCTGCGATCATAGCGCAACAATGCGCTGACACTGTCGCCAAGACCCAACACGGCACCCAACAGCAGCAAAATCAGAAGCAACCAAATCCATCGGCCGCGATCCCACTGTAGTGCCGCGGCGATCTGCGCGAAGGCGGGTGCGGCATCACGGGGCATCGATCTTCTCTATTTTGCTATCATCCCAGGAATTTTCGAGGTCACTATGCGCAATCGCCACAGCGGTTTTACCCTAATTGAAATCATGGTCGTCGTTGTCATTCTGGCAGTGCTCGGCGCACTCGTGGTGCCAAATATTCTGGGTAAGGTTGATAAAGCGCGCGTGACGGCCGCACAGACCGATATCCGCTCCATTGGAACGGCCTTGGATCTGTACCGCCTGGACAATTTTAAATACCCGACCACGGAGCAAGGCTTGGGGGCGTTGGTCAAGCAACCCGCGGACCCGACGATCACCAATTATCCGCCTCACGGCTACTTGACCACGATCCCGAAGGACCCATGGGGCAACCCGTATCTTTACACCAGCCCGGGCGCGGACGGGCGTGAATACGACATCACCTCCTACGGCCGTGACGGCAAACCCGGCGGCGAAGGTCCCGATGCGGACATCAACAGCTTTACCATCGAACAGAAATAGGCCTCGCTAAGGGATAGCGCAACATGCGCAGCAAGGGCTTCACTCTCGTCGAAATCCTGGTCGTGGTCGTCATCATGGCCGTGGTCATTTCGATCACCGTATTGTCGGTCAGCTCGACAGGGCGCGACAGTCAACTCGATGAGGAAAGCCGTCGCATCGAGGGACTGGTGGGTCTGTTGCATGAGCGCGCGCTGCTGGAAGGCCGGGACTTCGGTCTGCGCATCGAGCCCGCCGCCTATGAATTCGTGGTCTACGACACGGGCCGCGACCGCTGGATGATGCTCGACCAGGAGCGCGAATTTCGGCACCGTGAATTGCCCAAGGGCGTGAGTTTTCAGCTGCAGCTCGATTCCCATACGGTCGTGATAAAACCCATCGACAGGAATCTGTCCGACGGCAATCAGCCCAATCCACAGGTTGCGATCGCCGCCAGCGGCGAAGGAACGCCTTTCCGGCTGACCCTGCAGCGCGATGCCACCCAGGCCAAGGCCTCCGTGGACGGCGATGCGCTCGGGAAAATCTCGCGCCAGGATTCCAACAAAGTGGAAAAGCGCAGTTGAATCTTTCGCAGCGCGCCGGCGGCTTTACCTTGGTTGAAGTATTGGTCGCATTGATGATCGTGGCGGTGGGTCTGACGGCGCTCATGGTTGCCGTCAACGGTACTGCCCGCACCAGCGGGTTTTTGCGGGACAAGTCGCTTGCCCAATGGATTGCGCTCAATCGCCTCTCGGAGGTGCGCCTGAACGTGGTCAAATTTGGGCAAAACACCGACACCGGGGAACTCGATTTCGGCAGCCGTAAGTGGCACTACGACACCCGTTACTTCGACACCAGCGTTGCCAGCATGAAACGCGTGGTGATCCGGGTATACCTCGGCGATGCAAAAGCGAAGGGCAATCCCATCGCTCAGGCAGTCGGCTTTCTCGGCAGCGCACTCGCTACGCCGGGTTCCACCACGATCGATTGGACGACGGGAATTCTCTCCGCGCCCCCCGGGGGCGGGCCCACGACGACCCCGCCCGGCAGCAATCCGCCCGTCAACATCCCGCCGGGCGGCAATCCTCCTGGTACTCCCATTGCACCGGCGCCGGTCCCGCCGCCGCCGACGCAATGAAACGGCCAATCACAAAATCGTGTGCGCGCAGCGCAGGTTTCACCTTGGTCGAAATCTTGGTCGCGCTGCTGATCCTGGCGATCATGTCGGCGCTGGGCTATTCGACCTATCGAGCCGCGCGCATCTCGGCCGAGCGCACCGAAGAGTCGTTGAAGCGCTCGCGTGAGATCGAATTCGGCATGCGCGTCATGGCGGCGGATTTTGCGCAACTGGTGCAGCGGCCGGTGCGCGATATATTGGGACAAAACAGGCTCTTTGCGCTGCGAGGCACGCCGGGGGCCGGCACCGTCACCGTCACCGCCGCCAGCTTGGGTGCGAGCTCGACGTCGAGCTCGACGTCGAGCTCGAATTCCGGCATGAGCTTCAATTCCGGAACGAGTTCGAGTCCTGGCTTGACTTTCAATTCTGGCTCCAACTTTGGATCCACGACGGATCCGAGTGCCGTTTCCATGG
>Ga0193726_1000546_pt1 | contig 38872 bp, 36 predicted proteins | sample H2c1metaG_FD_144928 | JGI IMG/M metagenome (GOLD analysis project Ga0193726, IMG submission 144928) | Soil microbial communities from a riparian zone of the East river system, Colorado, United States - H2c1 | ecosystem: Environmental > Terrestrial > Soil > Riparian zone | place: USA: East River... | reverse complement strand
CCGCTTTTGGTGGGTGCGGAGGGGATCGAACCCCCGACCCTCGCCGTGTAAAGGCGATGCTCTACCAGCTGAGCTAAGCACCCCCTGGAAGAGGCGCGGAAGTCTACGCGAGGTCAATCGGCTTGGCAATTGGCGTGCCTCTTCAGCCTCCGATGCCTCAAAAATGACGTGAAATATACAGAAGGCCCGTCTCAATTTTATAAAAACTATCGGGCCGCACCCCGGCGATGGGCGCATCGCTGGCCAACAAATGGTCACGGGCCACATTCTGCGCGTAGCGAAAGTCTGCACCGATATCCCATTTTGGCAGCACGTTTCGCCATTGAGCACCCACTCCGGCGTATAGCGAGTAGGCAGGCGTTGCCAGATCGTATCGAGCCACCCCGGCGAAGAATCCGAGCGCAAAGGAATTGCCGAAGCGATGACGATAGTCTAGCGCTCGAACCCCAAACAGGTTGTGCCCATCGACCTGATCATCTTCCAGCCGGACCCCCAGATCGTTCGTCTCAGAGACCGCGCGGCGCGCACCGAACCCGATATGGGGGCCTGTCCCGACTCTTGACGTCACGATCGGGAAGCCTTGCTGGAGGTTCGCCTTGACTTGGTTGACGTTCACACCAGCGTCAACAAACAGTTCACCGCCGTGCGTATCGGTTGATGCCGACGAGTCGTCATCATCATCGGCATCTCGCGTGTGGGTGTTTTGATCGCCGCCGTAGCGCACGAAACCGGATAGTCGAACAAAGGACTTGCCAAACACATCGTGTCCCGCGTCTGCCTCGCCACCGACAGTCAGCTCATTCCACGGCCGCGAATAACGCAATGTGAACTCCGAAAAATGACGATACGGAAAGATGCCGTATCCCTGATTCACCAGGTACCTTACTTGCTCTTCGAGATATCCGCCGAATGACGGCGCCCAACCGATGCGCAACATCTGGCTTCGCGCACCGACCCCGTCGTTGAACACTCTTTGGTCGGCACCCCACTGGCCCGTCACCAACCGGTAGTTGGTCATGCCGTCCAAAAAGACACTGTTGACGTACCATGAGTTTTGCCACTCCGATACCTCATAAGTCATATCGAAATAGCGCCAAAGCACCGGAAAATCGATGCCGGCGGTGAGCGCTGAGTTGCCGAGCAGATAACTGCCGCCGTCCAACGTGTCCTCCCCGGCATATTGAAAGTACACCGCGAACGGGGTCTTGCCGGGAAAAATGAAGCGGCTGACGTACGAGGCTTCTTGATTTCCTTGCGTCTGCGATTGACCTCCAGGCTTGAAAAAATCCCGCGCCAAAAAGCGGGCCGAATCCGGCAATCCTCCTCCGCCATATTGCAGCTGTCGGTTGACGCCGAGCGACCAACCGCTGAAAGGTTCGATGGAAAACGTCGCGCCGAACAGTTTCGGATTGCCCCTCGACTCTGCCGTGGTGCTCTGGCCGCCACCCAAGATGTGGTCGGACGGGGCCATTTGCGCCCAAAAGAATTCATATTGGAATCCGAGGCGCGTGAGCGGCTCATAGTTCGACAGCGTCACGGAAGGCATGGTCGGCGCTTCTGTTCCGATCATCATGGTGCTGTCGGTCGCCGGTGAGAACCAATGATCGCGATAGCCGATGTCGAGTTGCGCCCAGTTGAAGCCGAGGCTCAGCATCGAACCGGTCGGCCGGGCCCGACCGTCATAGGCAATGACCCCAGCGCTCGCGAGCATGTAGTCGTTCGGCTGCACAAAGCCTTGGGCGGATACTTCCCACTTGCTGTCCATGGGAAGGCCGTGATTGTTCGGAACCACATCGGCAGCGCCACCATGGGCGGCCGTACCGGTAACGCTGGCATGCGTCAGTGCATAGTCGCGCGAATAGCGCTCCAGATATTTTTTTACCTTCGCGCAGAGCGCTTGATCTTTCTTGCACGCGGCCGGCAGCGCCAGTTCCACCAACGCCACAGGAAAGGGTCGCTTGAGTACCGGCTCGTCCGCGAGGATCAGCACCCGCTCAATTTGCCGTTCCATCTCGGGCTCGAGATTTAAGGGTATATAGGCGCTGACGCCCGCTGCTTGGACTACCGCGGGCGTTTGCGCCAGCGCAAACGCGAACATCACTGCGAAATAGAATGGTTTCATGCCTTGCTTCAACGCTCGAATTGCTTGAAGCCGCTATACTTCCACGGCCGCAGCGCCAGTACAAACGCTGCACCATGGCGATGCTCGCGCGGACCCCGATCCCGCTCGATGATCTCCGCGCACTGTCTCGCGCTATTTCGCAACACCTGCTTGAGTTCGCCCAAGGCAGCTTCCGAAACCTCTCCGCCATGGAAAAAGAACTCCTCTTGAGATCCGGCGAAGTGGCTGGAGTTGAATTCCCGCAGCAGTTTTTGATGAATGTAGCGCTGCACCGGACCGCCGGCGCGCCAGCTGAAATGCCGGTTGACCAACAGCCGGACGCGGTTTCCAGGCTGCAGCTCGATGACTTTTAGTTGATCGAGTTTGTAGAAAAACCGCATGATTTCGCGCTCGCTGAATTTGTATGAACGCACGATATCCTCGAGCGGCGCGCGGTTCAGCACCAACCATGCAATGAGAAACAGCTTAGGATCAGAGACAATCTCTTGCTCCTGAGCGAGGGTTAGCTGATCGGTCGCGGGACGTTCGCGCGCCTGCAATAGTATGTCAGCGAGACTGGTCTGCAGCAATTCGCAAATCTGATCCACACGCTTTAAGGACAGATCGCCTGCGGAAAAGATCCGCTTCACGCTCGCGACGCTCAACGAAAGTTTTCGAGCGACGGCCGCGTAGGTCAGCTGCCGTGCCCGCAAGGCACGCTTGAGCTCCGCCACGATCAAAGTCTGGTCCGCCATAACTTTCCGGTACAGAGTATTGCTGCACGATACCTTAGGCTCTGTAAAACGCAACATCAAAGAAAAACGTTGCTCCTGATGATCCCCACCACTAGCGTGGCTCCAGGATAGCAACGGAGGGCCTCTCATGCGCTGGTACACAGGATTAGGGTTGTTGGGTCTATTCGGGTTGAGCGGCTGCGCGAATCTGGCGTGCTTTTCGAGCTGCCAGCGTCACACACAGAACTCAACCAGTCTGGTGGAATTTCTTTATCCAAACGGCAGCGCACCGCCCGCTCAAGACGCGCAACCACAGTTGCACCTGCCGCTGCGCGTAGGTCTCGCCTTTCTCCCTTCCAACGGCGACACCCAAATCGGACCCGATGCGGCGCAGAAGGAAGCACTGCTACAAGAGGTTCGCAAGCGCTTTGTTTCGCGCAAGTTCATCGCCGAGATCGTCGTGATTTCCGATTACTACCTGCGGGGAAAACGCGGCTTCGAAGGGCTCGAGGGCGTACAGCGCCTATATGGAGTCGATCTCATGGCACTGGTGTCCTACGACCAGGTCGCGCACGAGGACGACAACAACTGGTCCTTGGGCTATATCACCATCGTCGGCGCCTACGTTCTGAAAGGCACACGTCACGATGTGTCGACACTGGTGGACTTGGCGGTGGTCGACCCTGCGACGCGTTCACTCGTCTTGCGCGCCGGCGGTTTCGACACGCGGCACGGAACCGTCGCGTTGATTGACGAGAATCGCCGCCTGCGCGAGAGCGCCGCGGAAGGATTCAACGCGGCGACCCAGCAGATGATCGATCACTTCGACGGTGCGCTCACCGCGTTCGAAGCCGATGTGCGCGACGGCAAGGCTAACGTCAAAGTCGTGTCGAACCATGGCAAGCCGAGCAGCGGCGGCGGTGGGTCGATTGATTGGCTGGCGTTGTTGTTTCTGGCGTCAGTAGCTACGGGGGTTGCCAAGCGTCAGAGAGATGCGCATCAGAATCGGTTGAGACCGACTGCCTATTTTCCGAATGAAGTATTGGCCGAGCGCTCGCCAGAGAGGGTAAGACGAATCAAGGCCCTGTTTCTTCGGGCCTTGAGTCGCCTTACCCTCCCCGGCTCTAGTGCGCCCGCACCTGACTCTTCACCCGCACGGCGCGCCTTTTTTTCTCGCCCGCAATCGCTTCCGGCGGCTTCGCCGGATCCACGGGAGGCCCGAGCGGCACCGGCATGTGCGTCAAGGCAACTTGCAGCACCTCGTCGATCCACTTGACCGAGCGGATATCGAGCTTTTCCTTGATGTTCTCAGGAATCTCGGCCAGATCCTTGGTGTTGTCGTCCGGTATCAAGACGGTCGTGATACCGCCGCGATGCGCCGCCAGCAGCTTCTCTTTGAGGCCGCCGATCGGCAGCACTTCCCCGCGCAGGGTGATCTCGCCGGTCATGGCGACGTCCGAGCGCACCGGAATTTTAGTGAGTGCGGAAATCAAAGCGGTGGCCATGCCGACGCCGGCGCTGGGACCGTCCTTCGGTGTGGCGCCCTCGGGCACGTGGATGTGCACATCCGCCTTTTGATAGAAATCCACATCGAGTCCGAGCAGGGCCGAGCGGCTGCGCACCACGGTCATCGCTGCTTGGATGGACTCTTGCATCACTTCGCCCAACTGGCCGGTGTGCGTGAGCTTGCCCTTGCCGTTGACAACGGCGGCTTCAATGGTCAGCAACTCGCCGCCAACCTCGGTCCACGCCAAGCCGGTGACCTGGCCGACACGGTTGCTCTCCTCGGCCTTCCCGTAGCGGAAGCGCCGAACGCCCAGGTACTTGTCGAGATTGTTTGAATCGACCGTCACGGTCTTTTCAGCCGGCGCTAGCAGCAACTGCTTCACTGCCTTGCGTCCGATCTTGGAAATCTCGCGCTCGAGATTTCGCACACCGGCTTCGCGGGTGTAGAAACGAATCATGTCGTGAATCGCGGCATCGGCAAGCACGAGCTCGCCTTCCTTCAAACCGTTCTGCTTGACCTGTTTAGGCAGCAAGTAGCGGCGCGCGATGTTGCTTTTTTCATCTTCGGTGTAGCCCGGGATGCGGATCACTTCCATGCGATCTAGGAGCGGCGCAGGAATATTCAGGCTGTTCGCCGTGCACACGAACATCACTTCGGAGAGGTCGAAATCGACCTCCAGATAATGGTCGTTGAAGGTGCTGTTCTGCTCGGGGTCGAGGACTTCGAGCAGCGCCGATGAAGGGTCTCCGCGGAAATCCGTGGACATCTTGTCGACTTCGTCGAGCAGGAACAAAGGATTGCGGACTCCGCACTTGGCGAGGTTCTGGATGATTTTGCCGGGCATCGAACCGATGTAGGTGCGACGATGGCCGCGAATCTCGGCCTCATCACGCACGCCGCCCAACGACATGCGCACGAACTTGCGATTGGTGGAACGCGCGACGCTCTGACCCAGGGAGGTTTTGCCCACGCCGGGAGGACCGACCAAACACAGGATCGGCCCGCGAAGATTTTTCACGCGCTGCTGCACCGCCAGGTACTCGACGATGCGCTCCTTGACCTTCTCCAGGCCGTAGTGATCGGCCTCGAGCACCTTCTCGGCAGCCGCGATGTCCAAGTGAACCTTGCTGCGCTTCTTCCAGGGGGATTTCACCAGCCAATCGATGTAGTTGCGCACCACCGTGGCTTCCGCCGACATCGGCGACATCAATTTCAATTTGGCGAGTTCGGAATTGGCCTTCTCGCGCGCCTCTTTGGGCATCCCGGCCGCTTTGATGCGCTTTTCAAGCTCGCCGATTTCATTCGGCGCATCGTCCAGTTCACCCAGCTCTTTCTGAATGGCTTTCATCTGCTCATTCAAGTAGTACTCGCGCTGGCTCTTTTCCATCTGCTGCTTGACCCGGCCGCGGATCCGCTTCTCGATCTGCAGCACGTCCATCTCGCCTTCAATGACGGCGAGCATGTGCTCGAGCCGTTTGCGCACGTCCGGGATCTCGAGAACCTTTTGCTTCTCGGACAGCTTGAGCGACATATGTGCCGCAACTGTGTCAGCCAGGCGCCCCGCCTGCTCGATGCCCGCCAAGGAGGTCAGAATCTCCGGCGGCACCTTTTTGTTCAATTTTACATATTGTTCGAACTGCGTGATGACCGAGCGGGTCAGCACGTCCATCTCGCGCTCTTCATAGCGCTCCTGGTCCGGCAGAGGCGTGACCTCGGCGGAAAAGAACTCACCCTCGGTGAGTTTTTCGATGATGGCGCGATCAACACCCTCGACCAGGACTTTGACCGTGCCGTCCGGCAGCTTCAGAAGCTGCAGGATGGTCGCGATCGTACCCACCCGGTACAAGTCATCGGCTTTCGGATCGTCGACATCGGCCTGTTTCTGGGCGACCAGGAGAATCCGCTTGTCGGCCTTCATGGCCAGATCCAGTGCCACGATGGATTTCTCGCGCCCGACGAACAGCGGAATGACCATATGCGGGTAAACCACTACATCGCGTAGCGGCAATACCGGCGTGCCGCTCGCGGGCGGCACGATTTCAGGAACTAAAGCTAAGGGTTCATCGCTCACTAGGCTGGCCTTTTAGGTTGTCGCACGTACATCAATACTTCGCCCTAGAGTACATGCGGGCCGCCGGGGGTAGATTCAAGCTCGGCTCAAAGATGGTCCGAGCCCGTCGGGCGCCGCTGTTCCTCAACCGGAGCCACCAAGCGGGTCTCCTCGGTACGGTGAATAATGTAGGGCTTGTTGTGGCCTTCGATTACTTGTTCGTCGACCACGACTTTTTGCACGTTGCGCAAGGACGGCAGGTCGTACATGGTGTCCAGCAGCACATTCTCGAGAATGGTGCGCAGACCCCGAGCGCCCGTCTTGCGTTGCATGGCTTTACGCGCCACCGACCGCAGTGCCTCTTCGCGGAAATCCAGTTCCACGCCCTCCATATCGAAAAGTTTGCGATATTGCTTGGTGAGCGCGTTCTTCGGCTGCATCAAGATCGAAATCAGCGCCTCTTCGTCCAGCTCTTCCAGCGTCGCGACCACCGGCAATCGGCCGACAAATTCCGGGATCAAGCCGTACTTGATCAAATCCTCAGGCTCGGCGTCATGGAATACATCATTACCATGCGGCCTGGCATCGTGCCCGCGAACTTCGGCGCCAAAGCCGATGCCGCTCTTGTGGGTGCGATTCATGATGATTTTTTCGAGCCCGGCGAACGCACCGCCGCAAATGAACAAAATATTGGTGGTATCCACCTGCAGGAATTCCTGCTGCGGATGCTTACGGCCGCCCTGCGGCGGCACGGAGGCTATGGTGCCCTCGATCAGCTTTAGCAATGCTTGCTGCACGCCCTCGCCCGACACGTCGCGGGTGATCGAAGGGTTGTCGGATTTACGCGAAATCTTGTCGATCTCATCGATGTAGACGATGCCGGTCTGCGCCTTCTCGACATCGTAGTCGCACTTCTGCAGCAGCTTCTGGATGATGTTCTCGACGTCTTCGCCGACATAGCCCGCCTCGGTCAAGGTGGTGGCATCGGCGATCGTGAAAGGAACATTCAACAGGCGCGCCAGGGTTTCCGCCAGCAAGGTCTTGCCGGAGCCGGTGGGCCCGATCAGCAGGATGTTGCTCTTGGCCAGTTCCACATCATCGCGGGAACGTACGCCCTCGGCGCCGCGCGTCTGCAATCGCTTGTAGTGATTGTAAACGGCCACCGACAGGACGCGTTTCGCGCGTTCCTGGCCGATGACATATTCATCGAGGACTTTCTTGATTTCCTGAGGCTTGGGTAGCTTGTCGCGCGTACGCTCGGCACGCTCTTCCAGCTCTTCCCGGATTATGTCGTTGCAAAGCTCGACGCATTCGTCGCAGACGAAAACGCTCGGCCCGGCGATGAGTTTCCGAACCTCGTGTTGGCTCTTCCCACAGAAAGAACAGTACAACAGCTTGCCATCATCATGTTTGCCGCGCGAATCTTCGCTCATGCTGTCCTCAAATTGGCCGTGCCGCGGGCCTTGGCAAGGCCCGCGACGCAGCTACAGTAGAGACTATATAGCACCCAACCGACCCCACGCAAAGATAAGGTCTTTCAGGGCGTGACCGGGTTCCGCACGGACCCGTGCGAGGTCAAATAAGGCGTCACTTAGGCCTTTGCGGGGATCTCGCCGCGCTTTTCGATCATCGAATCGATCAAACCGTAGGCCTTAGCCTGCTCCGCGGTCATGAAATTGTCCCGGTCGCTGTCAGCCTTCACGCGCTCGACGGTCTGGCCGCAGTGCTTGGCCAATATGGCGTTCAGGCGCGTTTTGGTCTCCATGACGTCGCGCGCATGAATGTCGATGTCCGAGGCCTGACCCTGAAAACCGGCAGACGGCTGGTGAATCATGATTTTCGAATTCGGCAGCGAGTAGCGCTTACCGGCGGCGCCGCCCGCCAACAAAACCGCGCCCATTGAGGCCGCGAGTCCCACGCAAGTCGTGCTGACGTCCGGCTTGATGAATTGCATGGTGTCGTAGATCGCGAGACCCGCGCTCACCGAGCCGCCCGGCGAATTGATGTAGATCGCGATGTCCTTGTCCGGATTCTCTGATTCCAGAAACAACAGCTGGGCGACGATCAAATTCGCCATGTAATCCTCGACCGGTCCGACGATGAATATCAGCCGATCCTTGAGCAGCCGCGAGTAAATGTCGTAGGCCCGCTCGCCGCGAGCGGTTTGCTCGACCACCATGGGAACCAAATTCAGTGCGCGAGTGGTCATGAATAATTGCCTTTAAAAATCGTCTAAACGTTGCCCTAGTCTTTGTATGGACTTCTTAGCATCATTTCAAGGGAAATGCGCGACATCAGCCCTCAAAGTTCATTAATTCCTTGAAGGTCGACTTCACCTCGCGCACCTTGGCGTGCTCGAGAATCCAGTCCACCGCTTGGTCCTCGAGCGCAAGACTCTCCACCTGGCGCATGGCCTCGGCGTTTTGCATATAGGCGCGCTTCATGGCTTCGGCATCGCCGTAGGCGGACACCATTTCATCGAGCCGCTCGTTCACCCTAGCGCGGTCGACGACTAGGTTTTCCTTTCGGATCACGTCGTTCAGCAGCAGCCCGAGCGCCACTCGGCGGCGCGCAGGCTCGACAAACGGCTCACGCGGGGGCGCCTGTGCGGCATCTTTGATGCCGGCGCGGCGCATGGCCTCGATTTGCATGTCGCGGATTTGGCCCTCGATCAGCACATTGGGCACTTCCGTTGGATTCGCTGCGTACAGCTTTTCCATCACTGCCGCTTTGTTGCGGTTGCGCAGCGCCTGCTCGAGCTCGCGGCGCATGTTCGCGGCCACATCCTCGCGCAGCTTGGGTAAGCCGCCTTCGGTCACGCCGAATGCCTTGCAGAACTCCTCATCCATCTCCGGCAGCACCGGCTCCTCGATGGACTTGACCTCGGTCGCAAAGATCGCCAGTTTACCTGCGAGCTCTGTGGCCCGGTAATCGGACGGGAAATTCACCGTCACGTTGCGCTTTTCTCCTGGCGTAGCGCCGATCAAACCTTGTTCCAATTCGGGCAGCATGCGGCCTTCGCCCAAGACTATGGCGACGTTTTCTCCCTTGCCGCCGGCGAAGGTCACCCCATCGATTGCGCCTTCGAAATCGATCGTCACCTTGTCGCCATTTGCTGCAGCACGATTCGCCGCCGCATACTTCATCTGCTGTTTGCGAAGGCGCTCGATCATGGCGTCGATGTCGCTTTCCGTGACTTCCGCCGTCACTTTATCGACGTCGAGCGATTCCATCGGCTGTAGAACGACTTCGGGGAATACTTCAAAGGTAGCGATATACTTGAGGTCACCGCCCTCATCCATGCTCTGCGGCTCGATGCGCGGACTGCCGGCGGGCGTCAACTGATTCTGGGTCACCGCTTCGGCGTAACTGGACTGCAGCAACTCACCGATCACTTCGCGGTGAATCTGACTGCCAAACTGCTGACGGATGACCTTGAGCGGCGCCTTGCCGGGGCGAAATCCGTTCAAGCGCGCGGTGCGGCTGATGTTTTTCAGGCGCGCAGCGATTTCTTCGCTCACGCGCTCGGCCGGCACCTGCACTTGCATGCGGCGCTCTAGCTTGCCGGTACTCTCGACGGAAACCTGCATGACTGTCCTTTATGGGTTAGCGAAGGTAAGCGGTGGTGCGAAAGGCGAGACTCGAACTCGCACGGGTTACCCCACCAGATCCTAAGTCTGGCGCGTCTACCAATTCCGCCACATTCGCGTTAGTTCAGCCAATCATTATAGCTAACGGGGTTCGCTTTCGCGAACCAGAAGCCGCGCCACCTCGCGCAAGGCCGGCAGGCCGTTTTCCAGCATGAAGTACAGGGGACTGTCGCCGTCGAAAGGTGGGCGCTGCGCGGGCGCATGCACCCAGGCCCACGCCCGGTCCTTGGGTCCCGGCTCGGCCATGAGCGAGTATTGAATGTTGGCAATGAGCGCGGCTCTTTCTTGCTGCGTGGCAGAGAGTCGGGGGGCTTGGCCCAAGCGGTAGCGTTGCAGCACTTGCGGCGAAGGTATCTTGAGCAGGCGGCATTGCTGCAGCGGAGAGAGTTCCCACGCATCGGCGATGGCGAAGAAACGTTTCAGCGCGCTGGTGCTGGTATGGCGCGCGGCGCGGCGATTCGCCGGCTGCAACACTAATCGCGGACCAGTACGAGTTTTGCTGGGCAATTCGGCACTCACGGTAACCCATGAGCATACTCTTTAATGGCTTGGTATCATGCGCCCGTGCCTCAGACTTTTGCCCAAAGGCTCCATCACGCGCTGACGAGCAGCGGCAGCCTGGTTTGTGTTGGACTCGATCCGGACCCGACAAAATTTCCCGGCGATCTTGGGCCAGAGTCGACGCGACTGCATGCTTTCGGCCGCCGGGTCGTCGATGCGACATATGACATAGCTGCGGCCTATAAACCACAAATTGCGTTCTACAGCGCCTTAGGGGCGGAGAATCAGCTCGCGTTAACAATTCATTACATTCGCGAGCGCGCGCCGAACGCCTTGATTATCCTCGATGCCAAACGCGGCGACATCGGCAATACTGCAGAAGCCTACGCTCGCGAAGCTTTCGATCGCTACGGCGCGGATGCGGTGACGGTCAATCCCTACATGGGTGAGGATTCGGTACGCCCCTTCCTCGCCCGCAAGGATCGCGGCGCTTTGATCCTGTGCCGCACCAGCAATCCTGGTGGCAAGGATTTTCAGAACCTCCTCCTCGACGGCCTACCCCTGTACCGTCATGTCGCACGGCGCGCGACCGGTCCGTGGAATGAATTCGGCAACGTCATGCTGGTCGTGGGCGCAACGGCGCCGAAGGAAATGGCTGAATTGCGCGCAGCGCATCCCGACGTGACTTTCCTGGTGCCGGGCATCGGCGCGCAAAGCGGTGATCTTAAGGCGGTGCTCGCGGCGGGCTTGGACGCCCAAGGAATGGGGTTGCTCATCAGCGCATCGCGCAGCATCATTTATGCCGGCGGCGGCACATCGACTGCAATTCGCGCCGCTGCCGCACAACTGCACCAAGAGATTAATTCTGAACGTGCTTTAAAACGCGCTCTTAACGACGCCGCCATCGACGCGTAGCGCCGATCCATTGGTCGCGGCGGATAACGGACTCGCCACAAAAGCCACCATTGCCGCCACCTCTTCAGGGGTCGCGAAGCGTTTGATCAACGAGGTCGGGCGGGCGCTTTTGAAGAACTCGTCCTCCACGGTTTGGGCGCTCTTGCCCGATTTTGCCGCCCAATCCGCCACGAAATCCCCCACCCCGCGCGAACGCGTCGGCCCCGGCAGCACGCTGTTGACGGTGATGCCGGTACCCGCGGTGGCCTCCGCCAATCCGCGCGCGACGGCGATCTGTGCAGCCTTGGTCATGCCGTAGTGAATCATTTCGGCGGGGATCTGATAGCCGCTCTCGCTCGAGATGAAAATGATGCGGCCCCAATTGCGCTCGCGCATCGAGGGCAAATACAGGCGCGACAGCCGCGCGCCGCTCAAGACATTCACATTGAAGAAGTGTTGCCAGTCGGTATCGCTGATATCCTCGAACGCGCGCACCTCGAAGATCCCCAAATTATTCACCAGAATGTCGACGTGCGGATGCGTCTGCACCAATTTCTCCGCCACCGTCGCCAGGCTCAAGTCGCCGGCGAATCCGAGGACATCGCCGCCGGTCGCGCTCTTCATCGCAACGACAGCCGCTTCGACGGCCGCGGAAGTTCGACCGTTGACAATCACGGTCGCGCCCTCTTTGCTGAGTGCGGTGGCAATGGCATTGCCGATGCCTGCGGTGGATCCGCTGACTAGGGCAATTTTCTTGGCAAGTTGAAGGTCCATTACAGCTCCTGGCGCGAAGGATCGCTACGCGCGTCAATTACAGCGCCGTATCCACCGGCACGGAATTCAGTTTGTAAACGATGCCCTCCTTCATCACGAAGCTCACGCGCTTCATGAGGCTGATGTCATCGATCGGATTGCCCGGCACGGCCACGACATCGGCGATCTTGCCGGCCGCTACCGAGCCCAACTCCTTCTCGTGCCGCAGCAATGTCGCCGCATTCACAGTCGCCGCCTGAATGCAGAACATCGGGGGCATGCCTGCACCGACCATCAGTTCGAACTCGTGCGCATTTTCGCCGTGCGGATACACGGCGGCATCGGTGCCGAAAGCGATCTTCACGTGCGCCTTGTAGGCACGTCCCGCGGTGGCCTGGATCAGGGGGCCGATCTCTTGGGCCTTGCGGGCGATAGTGGCCGGGTAGTACCCCGGAATCTTGGCCTGTCGCGCGACAAAGTCGCCGGCGATGATCGTCGGCACATAGTACGTGCCGTGCTCAACCATCAATTTTATGTCCTCCGCATCCATGAAGGTTCCATGCTCGATCGAATCGACGCCGCCGACCACGGCGCGCCGAATGGCTTCCGCGCCATGCGCGTGCGCTGCCACCGCAAACCCATAGTCATGCGCCGTCGTCACGACCGCGCGGATTTCCTCGAGCGTCATTTGCGAGTTATCGCCGCTGGCCCCTTCATCGAGCACGCCGCCAGACGGCATGATCTTGATGACATCATCGCCGAGCTTGTAGTGCTCACGCACCGCCTTCACCGCGTCTTCGGGTCCGTTGATGATGCCGTCGACCGCGCCCAAGTCTCTCGCCAGGGTTTGATTCAAACCGTCGGTCGGGTCGGCATGGCCGCCGGTCGAGCCGATTGCCTTGCCGGCCGTGAAAATTCGCGGGCCCGGCACAATGCCGGCGTTAACGGCATTGCGCAGAGCGGCGGACTCGTTGTCGCCATCGCCCAGATTGCGCACAGTGGTGAACCCCGCCAACAAGGTGCGGCGCGCATACACGGTTGACCTGATGGCGTAATCGGCAACATTCCAGTGATAGCGGTCCACATATTCGGTGCGGCTGGTCTGGCCGGTCAAGTGCGTGTGGCTGTCGATCAATCCCGGCATGCAAGTCTGGCTCTTCAAGTCAATTGCGGCGGCGCCCGCGGGCGCTTGGCTACCGCTCAACACCTCGCGGATGTGGCCGCCCTCGATCACGACGGTGCTTTCGCCGAGCACCTTCCCCGCGACCGTATCAATAAGGTGGCCGCACAGCAGAGCGGTCACGCTCGGCGCGGCGGGCGCTTCCGCCGCGACGCTTCCGCCGGCCGACAGCAGGACCGCGATTGCCCCACTGAGCAGTCGGGTGGCGCCGGTTCGACTCAAGAAAGAGGAGTCACGCATTTTTATTCATCCAAGGTGTTCAAGATTTGGGGGCGCAGCATTGCAGCATAGGATGACGCATCGATCAATCCGCCATCGCCGCAATGTATTCCCCTAACGCCAGCGACGCGGTAAGGCCCGGCGATTCCATGCCGAATAAATTCACGACGCCGGCAACGCCATGATCCTCTGGGCCCGAAATGCAAAAATCTCGCGCGGCCTCTCCGGGGCCGGAAATTCTCGGCCGGATGCCGGCGTAGGCTGGGTACAGTTTTGCCTCGGGAAGGCCAGGCCAGTACTGCCGAATAGCCTCGGCAAATAGCACCCGCCGTTGCGGATCGACGGCGTAGTTTAGGCTCTGCACCCACTCGGAGTCGGGACCAAAGCGCGCCGCGCCGCCTAAATCGAGGGTCATGTGAATCCCGAGGTGGCCGCCGGGTGGGGGCGCGGGATAAACCAGCCGCGAAAATGGCGAGGCGCCCGACAGGGCAAAGTAGCTGCCCTTGGCGAAACTCACTTTGGGGATGAATTGCGCTGGAAAGTCCCGGATGCTTGCTGCCACGCGATCCGCCTGAAGCCCCGCGGAATTGACGACGGTTCGGGCACGCACGACCGCCGCGGACTCCCCATTAATCGCGATCTCGATGCCGCCACCCGTCGCGCGCAGCGAGGTGACCTTGGCGCCGTAGGCAATGTTGGCGCCGTTCGCTTCGGCATCCGCCAACAGCGACTGCATGAAGCTATGCGAGTCGATGATGCCGGTGGAAGGCGAGGACAGGGCGCGAACACATTCAAGCTCAGGTTCGGCACGCCGGGCCTCGCTCCCCTCCAACCACTCTAGATCGAAGACGCCGTTGGCGCGCGCATTCGCTTCGATCTTCTCGAGAGCCGCCAATTGGGTTTCGGTAGTGGCAACCGTGAACTTACCGCAGCGCCGATGCGAGATGCCGCGCTCGGCGCAATAGCCGTATAAAAGATCGCGGCCGGCAACGCACATCCGCGCTTTGAGAGAATGGGGTTCGTAGTGGATGCCGGCATGAATGACTTCGCTGTTGCGCGAGCTGGTGTGCATGCCGAAGTGGCGCTCGCATTCGAGAATGATCACTTCGCGGCCGCCGCGCGCCAGCGACCTGGCCGCCGCAAGGCCGATGACCCCTGCACCGACGACAATGCAATCGACATCGTTCAATGCACCGCCTACGCGCGTGGCTTGATCGCGACCGCCGCGGTGATGAATTCGTCCACATCCGCGCTCAGAGTGGCGAAGCAAGTCACCAAGCGTATGGTCACACCGGATTCGGCAGCATGCAGCGGCCAGCGGTAAAAATAGAAACCCTGCATTTCCAGTTCATTGACGGTGTCCTCGGGCAACGCCACGAACAATTCATTGGCCTCGACCGGATGCAGCAGTTTGGCGTTCGGAATTTTCTTGAGGCCTTCCGCCATGCGCAGCGCCATTGCGTTCGCATGGCGTGCATTTTCCAACCACAGTCCGTTCTGAAGGTAGGCAATCAGTTGCGCGCTCACGAAGCGAAGCTTCGACATCAAATGGCCGGCGCGCTTGCGGCGGCGCTCGAAATCGCGCGCCTTGACCAAATCAAAGAACACGACCGCATCGGCCCCGAGCGCCCCGTTCTTGGTGGCGCCCAGAGAGAGCACATCGACGCCGCACTTCCAAGTCGCTTCCGCGGGAGTACACCCTAAGTGCGCCAGGGCGTTGGCGAAGCGCGCGCCATCCATGTGCACGGGAAGTTCATGCTGCCGCGCCGCCTCGCTGATGGCGGCGACTTCTTTGAGCCCATAAACCGTGCCCCACTCGGTGGCCTGAGTCAGGGTGACCGCGCCGGGCTTCACATGATGGATCCCGAGATCTTCCGCGTACGCCACTGCCTTGGTCAGTTGGTTGGGGAGAATCTTGCCGTCGGCGGCGGGAAAACCGATGAGCTGTGCTCCGCCGCTGAAGAAGGCCGGCGCGCCCGCCTCGTCGGTGACGATATGCGCAGCCTCATAGCAATAGATTGCACCGTATGGGGGCACGATTTGCGACAGCGCGAGCGCGTTGGCAGCCGTGCCGCTGATCACCGGAAAAATCGCGACCTGCTTTTCAAACAGATCGCTCGCGATGGACTGCAGCTTTGCCGTCAGCTCATCGCCGCCATAAGAAGTGACGAACCCTTGGTTGGCCTGGTTGACGGCCGCCAGGATGGCATCGCACGCGGGAGCAACATGGTCGCTGCTGAAATTCCGACCCAAGAGATAACCGCCCTAGTGAGAGTGCCGCGTGCGATTGTACGCGCGACTCATCGTCCGCGTCACCGCTTCCAGTCCTTTGCCAGGAACTCGTGGCTCTGTCCTTCGCGTTGCCAGATCGCCGCGTCGGGTCGAACCGTCAGCAGCCAGATGCGCTGATCCCACGCCTTGCGTGGCTTGAAACAGGAGGGCCGCATCACAGCGACGGCCCCGCCGTGCTCCGGATCGCGCACCGACTCGTAGCGGATCGCGTCCACATTCGCCTGGCGCGCCACGTGCGCAAAGCGCTGCGAAGCGGCGTAGCTCACAGGATCGGTCCATTCCAAACGTGCGCGTTTGAACGGCGCTTGGGTTAGATCGACCATGCGGCCGTCAATCGCAGCGCGAAATACGGTCTGCGGTGAGGGACCCAAGCTGTCCAATCCCCGTGAATCCATCAAGAATCGCCAGCGCCAAAATCCCAGTTCCGCGCACGCGGTGCGTTCCTTTTCCGCTCCGTACCAGACCCCCGGATCGCCGGGCGCGCGGAATCGCGAGCCGATGGGCGACGCATAGCGAAATGGCGTGGCCAATAAATAGTGCAAATCGGCGGCGTCCTTCGGCAGCGCCGGCTTGCTCTGGTCCAATATCCGCTCCAGGACCAGTTGCTCTTCGACGTTTGCGACCAGCCGCAGTGTTGAAGCGATATGTTGGGCTTCCACGGCGCGCCACAGCCGCCGCGTCGCCCGTCGCGCCTCAGAGTCGACCGCGGGCGGCGTCCAAGTATTGGACGACACGAACCAATCCTTCCGTGCTGCGGATCAGTTCGATCGGACGGCCGGCCAACCCGCTGTTTTCACCGTTGAGCCAACCTCTGGCCGCCGAGTCGTTGGAACCGATCACCGCATCCAGCGATCGGAATAAGCGCACGAACAAGGCGCTGAGTTCCCACTCCTTCTTTTGATCATCCAGGGTGTAGGTGCCATTGGCCATGCGTGAAACGGTGGAAGGGCTCAAGCCAAGTATCTGCGCAAGACTCGCTTGCGTGATTTCGAGCAACGCCGATGCACGCAACACGGCGCCCGTCAAAACGAGGCGCGGTTCGGGTTTGGACTTGGATAAGGCGCGCGGCATATATGCCCATAGCAACAATTACTGCATTTACATTCTAGCGAAATATCGCCAAAATGACAAAATCAGCTCAATTGATGATAAATGCCTGTGTTGGACGGCGGGGTACGTTTGCTGTTGAGCTTGATGTTCAAGCGCAGCTCATTGGCGGAGTCGGCATTGCGGATTGCTTCGTCGTAGGCAATCACGCCATTGTTGTAGAGCTCGAACAGCGAATAGTCGAAGGTGCGCATGCCCTGCTCGTGCGACTTGCCCATGATCTCCTTCAATTCGTGGAACTCGCCTTTAAGCAGCTTATCGGCCACGATGGGCGTGTTGAGCAGGATCTCGATGGCGGCAATGCGGCCGCTGCCATCCTCTTTGCGCACCAGGCGCTGCGAAATGATGCTCTTCAAATTGCTGGAAAGATCCATGAGCAGCTGCTTGCGGCGCTCCTCGGGGAAAAAATTGATGATGCGATCGAGCGTCTGGTTGGCGCTGTTTGAATGCAGCGTACTCATGCACAAGTGCCCGGTTTCCGCGAAGACGATTGCATGCTCCATGGTTTCAGCATCGCGGATTTCGCCGATGAGAATCACATCGGGGGCTTGCCGCAGGGTATTTTTCAATGCGTGATGCCAGGTATGTGTATCGAGACCGATGTCGCGATGTGTCATCAAAGACATCTGCGACTGGTGGATGAATTCCACCGGATCTTCGACCGTGATGATATGGCCCGCCGAGGAGCGGTTGCGATGATCGATCATGGCAGCGAGCGAGGTCGATTTCCCCGAACCGGTAGCGCCGACCACCAGCACCATGCCGCGCTTGGTCATCACGATTTCCTTGAACGTCTCTGGCAGTCCCAACTGCTCGAAACTCGGCATCTCGTTCGGAATGGTTCGGATGACCATGCCGACATTCAGCTGTTGGACGAACACGTTGACGCGATAGCGGGCCAGATCCGGGATCGCCATGGAGAAGTTGCACTCCAGTTCTTTGGCAAATTCGGCGCGCTGGCGCTCGCTCATGATGGCGTGCGCGAGCTCCCGGGTCACGTCTGCGGTCAGTTTTTGAGTGGCGAGCGGCTGCATCTTTCCCTGGATCTTCATGCTGGGCGGAAAATCCTTCGAGACGAACAAGTCCGAGCCGCCGGCGCGCGTCATCGCGCCGAGCAGCTTGAGCATGTAGGATTTGGCTTGTTCTTCGCTCAAAGGCATGTAGCACCATGAAACGGACTTTCGATCGGCGAATATAGGGCTAGACCCAAGGCGGGTCCGCGACGGAGTTAACAGCCCGCGGATTAGGGGGGCAAATTGCTGGATCTCGGCCCAGTGATTTTGACCAGCTAAATTGAGCGTTCTGCCTGCAGCGCAAGGGGGATGGGGGAAGCTTCGAGGCACTGCTCTTCCGTGCCTCGAAGCTTCCCCCATCCCCCTCAACTCGGATTGGTCATGGCGCCGATAAACAGCAGCTCGCCGGTCTGATCGTCGCGAATGGCGTAAAGGAAAGGATGATCCAGGCTTAGTGTGAACAGCGGCGCCGGAACCGCGGTGGGTGTGAGGGTGACTGTGGTAGCCCCCGCTGCCACTGTCCCGCTCTCGTCCACTTCAACGACGGTCTTGTGCTCGACGTCTTGAATGCAGGTCAATCCTATACCCGGGAAACTGGCTTGCGGGTCAGGGCAAAACGCCGCTTGCATGCCCAGCGTGCTCAGCGACTGCACCAGCGATGCGCCAAAGGTTGTCGTGAATTTCGGCATCGAGAGGTTGCCCGTGCCCGTCTGTAGCTGACCCACCCAACCGTTCAGCATGGTGGGCGTGAGACTCGCGACAAAACTGTTCAAGCTGGTGCCGGCATCCGGCATCACGACGAGCATGCTGAGCCTTCCCGCACCATAGGGAATGCGCACCGCCTGAAAGTTCGCGCCCTGCAGATAACCGTAGGTGGCCGACTGGTGCATCATCGGCACCGACACCTGCGTGCCGTCCATCAAAGTGAACGGCGCGGCTGCAGTCAGGCTGGGATCGAATTCCGTGCTCCATTGGCCTTTGAAATAAATGACATTCGCGATGACCGCGACAACGGAAGCATAATTTGCGCTCGGAAGAATGCTCGTGATCAGGCCGTCGGTCTCAGTGCTGACCCAGCTATTGACGTTGGCCGGCGCGCCCGCCAAGTCGCCCACCGTGGCGCCGTAGTACGTTTGGTCCATTTGGGTGAAAGCAGCCGGGACTGTATTCGTGTCCAAATGCATCCACAGCGAATTGGCGATGGTGAGTTGCACTAGAGGGTCGGGATTGAGCAGCGATCCTTGCAGCGCGGCGTTGTCGTTATTCAAGTCCTGTGTGCTCAAGGAACCGAGCGCCAGTGTCTGCGCCATGCCTTGCTGGCTTGCACCGCCGGCGCCGTTGTAGACGATTTGCAATGCCATGGCGACGCTGATCGGCGCAATGGCCACATTGCCGGTGGCCCCGGAATTCAAGTTCTGGAACAGGTTCAAGCCGAAGGTATTGTCGGCCGTGACAATGGCAGGATCGACGGGCGTGTTGGCTTGTTGGGCCTGCATGACGGCGGGTGGCGCGCTCGATGAGGGAGTGCTCGGCGGCCCCGGCGGCGGCATCGAATTTCCGCTGCCGTCCATCGAAGAGCCTCCACACCCGCCCAACGCACCGGCCAACGCGAATCCGAGCACCGTACCGACATGGCGGAAAGGATTGGGCTGTCTCATGACTCCTCCTTACAGCTTTCAATCTTGGGGCTGGCCGAAAGCGATTCTAATCCTAGAAAAAGCGCGGATTATCGCGAATTTTGTCGCATCGCGGCGACAAGGTCAGGTCAGGCCTAGCGGGCGCGGGGCTCGCCGCTGCGCCAGCGCTGCGTGAATTGATGGCGATCCGTTTCGGTTTCCAATTCTTTTGCCAGCTCCGCCACCAGCTCGTCCAAACTCGACGATCGCGGCGCGGCTGCTTTGACCAAGTGCCGGGCGATGGGTCCGATGTATCCCGCCAGGAGCCGTTCGACGCGCACGAGCTCTGCGCTGTCCAACGGCACTGTGCCGGCGAGTATCGGGGCCGGCCGCGTGCTCGCAATGTCTGCACCGCCAATCGCGCCCGAATCAGCCTTCGACAATTGATGCTTCAGATAGGCGCACAGCCGCGCGTAATGCGGCTCACGCGGAGGGGGGAATGCATCCATCCAGTGCTGCGCACTCAGAAAATATTCCAGGCTCTTGGAGGGCACAACGTTTTCGATGCGAAACGGCAAGATGCTCACCTGCTTGTGCACCGCGCGTTCCACTTCGCGCCGCACCTGAGGTGAATCATTGCTGCTCGCGGAGAAAACTAAAATCATCACGCGCGAATTGGAAATGGCATCGATGATCTCCGCCGCCCAATCGGTCGAGGGCGCGATGTCGCGCGGGGCGATCCAGCAATGAATGCCTTCCGCCTCGATGCGCCCCACCAACTCCATGGCGCACGCATGGTCCCCCTGCGAGTAGCTTATGAAGACTTCGCGCGTCACTCAAGTTCCCAGCAGGCGCAGGGCCTTCTCGAGGCTCTTGCGCATGCGCTCGAATGATCGCGTCACCGACGCGATTTCCGTCGCGCCTCCTTGCGGAAATTCAGGCGCCGACATATCCCCCTGGCTCACTTGATCCGCAACCAACGCAATCCGCCGCACCGGCCGCACGACCAGCCTATATAAAAGAATGTTCACCACCACAAAGGCTGCAGCGAACACGCCCACCAACAAAATCATGAAGGCCCGAAACTCCTTGTCGGCATTGGCCGTGGCGCTCGCGAAAGGGACCGACACGACTTGTGCGGCGACCACTTCGTTCGGTTGCCAACCGAAGCCGTTGTCGCCGCCGTAGCGGGCAATCAAGCTTTGCGGGGCCGCGGACGGAATGCTATGGCAGACGAGACACTCCGGCTTGGCGCGAATCGGCCTGGCCAGGTATAGCGACTTGCCCATCGGGGTGTCGCGTACCCCGATGACTTGCTCGGTCTGCGCATCGTTGCGAAAGCGCTGGATGATGTCCCCCTCCCACTCAGCGGCCCGATCGCGCGGATTGGTCGGATTGAGCGTCGCCTCCTTGTATGCGTAGTCAGGATGGTGCTCGTGAAAATGTAAAAAGTTTTGCGTCGCGGCGTAGGAAGGCACGCTCTGCGGTGGAAACTCGTCTTTCATTCGCGCGGAAATTAGCGGCAGAATTTCCTTGGCCGTGTACGAGCGCACGGCCGCGGCGCTGTCCATCATCAGGCCCGCTTCCGCCAGAACTTCGCGCTGCGCGTTGGCCTCGAGCATGGTCCAGCAGATATATCCTGCCAGAGAAGCGGCGAGCAGGAAAACGCCGCCCAGCGCGGCATTGATTCGAAGCAACAGACTCATCGTATCAGTGGCATTGGCGATGCCTTGTTATGGGTTACGCGCAGCAAGCGGCGGGATTGTACACGTGCGGATGCCGGTGTTCATTAAGGAGCCTGGGAGGCTGGCTCCTGACGCAGGCGTTCTTCCAGATCATCGCGGGTCGATTTAATGTGGGAATGCATCAATGCGCGCGCTTCCGGCGATTTGCCCGCGCTCCACGCCTTAAGCAGCGCGGCATGCTCGCGCGCCGCCCGTTTTGCGCGGCCATCGGGCCTAAGATGCGCCTGCACATAGCGCTGCGCCAATGTGTGCAGGCGGCTCAAAATCTCGGCCGCCACCGGCTGCAAGCGCGGCACCACGAGCAGCAAGTGGTAGGCGCGATTGAGCTGTCCGGAGGAGCCGAACTCGCCCGCCGCGGTGGCTTCGTTCAATTGATCCAGGGCATTTCGCGCAGCCGCGTGATCGGCAGCCGACGCCAGCTTCGCACCGCGCGCCACCGCGCCCGGCTCGATCTGCAGGCGCAGGCTGAAGACTTCGTCCAATTCCGCGCTCGCCAGCGGTCGTACTTGAAAACCGCGATTCGGAAATATATCGACCAAGCCTTCGGACTGCAGCTGTACCAGCGCCTCGCGCACGGGAATCTTGCTGGTCCCGAATTCGGCGGCGAGGCTGTCTTGGCGAAGCGCGGAACCCGGCGCATAGGCACCGGAGAGAATGCGGTCGCGAAATCGCACGATCAGCTGGCTGGTCATCGACTGCACGAGCGCCTCGGTCATGCGCGAATGCCCCAACAGAAAGGATCATCAGGATCAAGCCTCAGCACACTCTCGCCGGTTACGTGCGCGGTACCCGTGATCGAGGGCACGATTTCGCCCTTGCTGCGATCATGCCAGCGAAAGCTGGCCTCGAACGTGCTGCCGATCAGACTTTCCTGCACCCAGACCGCCCGCTCCGCAAGCTTGCCGTCGGCCGCGAGACAGGCGAGCTTGGCGCTGGTGCCGGTGCCGCAAGGCGACCGGTCGTACGCCTTGCCTGGGCAGAGCACGAAATTTCGGCTGTGGCCCCATGCGAGCATCGAAGGCCCAAAGACCTCGACGTGATCGACCAGGGGATAGCCGCAGGCATTGAGCGCTGCGCGCACCCGCCAGGAAAAGTCGGTCAATGCATCTACGTGCGGCAGATCGATGATCTGATCATGCTGCGAGATCAGGAAGAACCAGTTGCCTCCCCAGGCGACATCGCCGACCACTCGGCCGATGCCGGGAACATCCACTGCCACCTGGGGTACCGAGCGGTAACTCACCACATTGGCCACGCTGATCCGCCCGTCGGGTTGCAGTAGGGCCTCGACCGCGCCCACCGGCGTGTCGATCTTGAGGGCACCGTAACTAAGCTTGCCGGCGAACTTGAGCGAGGCAATCAAGCCAATCGTTCCGTGCCCGCACATGCCCAAGTAGCCTACGTTGTTGAAGTAGATGACGCCGAATGCGCAGTCGCCGCGATGCGGTTTGACGAGCAGCGCGCCAACCAAGGGGTCTGACCCCCGCGGCTCATTCACGATGGCGCAGCGGTAGTCATCGAAGTGCTCGCGAAAACGCTGCACTCGTTCCGCCAACGGGCCATCCCCCAAATCGGGTCCGCCCTCGATCACCAGGCGCGTGGGCTCACCGCCGGTGTGTGAGTCGATGACACGTATGGATTGCATCTCGGAGCCTGCCTGGCGCATTCAGTGTATTTAAGGCCGCGTGTCGCGCGCGCGCTCGATCATGGCGATCACCGCCGCGCGCCGCTCACCCGCCAGCGGCAGCCTTGGTGCGCGCACGCGCTCTGAACCGCGGCCCATGATTTGTTCGGCAAGCTTGATGGATTGCACCAGATCATGCTCGGCATCCAGATGCAGCAGCGGCATGAACCAGCGATAGATCTTCCGCGCCTGATCGAGGTCGCCCTTGCGCAGCGCCTCAAAAAGCCAGAGCGATTCGGCCGGAAAAGCATTGGTCAGCCCCGATACCCAACCCTTGGCGCCGAGCGTCAGGGCCTCAAAGGCAACATCATCGAGTCCGGCGAACAACACGAATCGTTCGCCAAATGCGTTGATGATATCGGTGAAGCGGCGCGAATCGGGCGCGGACTCCTTGATGGCGACAATATTCGGGACATCGGCAAGCCTTCCCAGCGTCACCATGTCGATGTTCACCCGATAGGAAGGTGGATTGTTGTACAGCATGACAGGCAAGCCGCTTGCCGCCGCGACGGTTCTGAAATGATGCTCGAGTTCGGCGGCCGTTGGGACGTATACCATGGCCGGCAGCACCATCAGCCCGCTGGCGCCCAGGCGCTCCGCATCGCGGGCGAACTGAGCCGCCGTCGCGGTCGTGAATTCCGAGACCCCGACGATGACCGGCGCCTTGCCGCCACTCACCTCGACCGCGGCGCGCAAGACGTTGCGCTTCTCTTCGGCGGAGAGAGAGTTGCCCTCTCCCACGGTTCCCATCAATACCAGGCCGTGCACGCCATCATCGAGCAGCGCTTTTTGCACCCGTTGCGTGGCAGGCAAATCGATTTGCATCGATGCATCGAACTGCGTGGTCGCGGCGGGAAACACGCCGGACCAAGAGCAAGGGTGAGGTTTGGTCATGAATTGCGTCCACTGGGGGTTGCCTGCAGGATCGTAGATCGTATACGGTGCGGCCATGGCTCAGCAAGATACGATCGCCGTGATCGGCGCCGGCGTGATCGGCGCGGCCGCGGCTTTCGCCTTGGCACGCGAGGGAAGAAAGGTCCTGCTGCTCGATCGAGCCGAGCCGGGAACAGCGGGCGCCAGTTTCGGCAATGCGGGGCATATCGCGGCAGAGATGGTGCAGCCGCTGCCCTCTCCCAAGCTGTTGTTTGGGTTCTATCGCGAGCTGATCCGGTTCGGCGGCGTGCTCGACCTATCCCCGCGGCAGGCGCTGCGCATGGCGCCCTGGATCCGCAAATTCGCGTCCGCTGCTTTTAAGCGCGCCCAGAATACGCATCACCTGGCGCCGCTGGTGCGCCCCTCCGCCGAGATCTGGGAGCGCTGGGCGCTGGCCATCGGGCGGCCGGAGTTGCTCAAGCGCCACGGGCACTACGAGGTTTCGCTAGGACCGAAGAGCCGCGAGCGTATGCAGTCCTATGCGGATGAGATGGCCCGGATCGGAGTGAAGACGCGTCTGGTACCCGCCGAACAGCTCCTGCCCTTACAGCACGGCGCCAATGCCGCGACCGGCGCCGGTCTCTGGTTCGAGGACTCAGCCTTCATCGTCGATCCATTGGAGGCGGTGCGCGCGCTGGTGACCGCGGCGCTGAAATGCGCTGCAACCTTTCGGAAATTGGACGTGAAGGGGTTGGTTGCGCGCGGCGACAAAATTGAAATCTTAAACGATGCGGGCCCCCTCATCGTCGACAGTGCGCTCGTGTGCGCGGGCGTGCGCTCGGCACCGCTGCTCGCGCCCTTCGGATTGAGCGCGCCGTTGCAGGCAGTGCGCGGCTATCACATTGAAATGCCGGGTCAGACCACTTTTTTCGATGCACCCGTCGCCTACGTCGATGATCGCATCGTCGTTACGCCGATGACGGGGCGCGTACGGGCGACGAGCTATATGGAATTCGCGGATCCTGATGCGCCGGCCGACCCGAGTAAGCCCGCGCGGCTGCGACGGCAATTGCGCGCGCTGGGCTATGCCTGTGACTCCGAAGGCCCAAGTTGGTTGGGCTCGCGTCCGGTGTTGCCCGATTACCTGCCTGGAATCGGCCGCGCGCCGGGGCCCGCGAAGCTGTTTTATGCCCTTGGCCATCAGCACATCGGACTCACGCTCGCGCCGTTCACGGCGGAACTCGTCGCCGATATTGTGGCCGGCCGCGAGCCGCCGATTCCGCTGGCGCCCTACGATCTGCAACGCTTTTAATTCTCGAAAAAAAAAGGGATTCCCATGCACACAAAATTACCCTGGTCTCTCGGCGCCGCTTGCCTGGCAATGTCGATTTCGGCGTGCACCAAGGCGCCCAATGCCGATGCGCGGTTGCAATCGATCTACAGCGATGAGTGGAAGTGGCGCGAACAACAATTCGCCGATGACGAAGACGCCCAAAAACGCATCGAGGATCACCTGCCAAAGGTCGACTCGCAGGCACAGGCGCAGCGGCTGCAGATGTGGCAGGACGTACTGAAAAAACTCGAGGCGATTCCGCGCGCGGAACTCTCGCCCGCTGAACAGCTGAATTACGACGTGTACGTTCCGCAGATCAAGGCATTGATCGCCGATCAGCAATTTCATGAATATGAAATGCCCGTCAATTCCGACACGACCTTCTGGACAAATCTCGGCTCGACTGCGCGCCGGACATATCGATCGGCGCAGGATTATCGCAACTGGATCAGCCAGATGAAGGACATTCCGCGCTACTTCCACGAGCAGACCGATGAGATGCGCGCCGGATTGAAACGCGGCTTCACGCCGCCGCGCGTGACACTCGAGGGGCGCGACGCCTCGCTAACCGCGGTCACGGACGTCGCGCCGGAGGCGAGCCTGTTCTATACGCCGTTCAAAGACATGCCGGGCATCACCGAAGCCGATCAGAAGGCGCTGCGCGCGGAGGCGGTCAGCACGATACAGGGCACCGTGCAGCCTGCGTATCGCGAACTCCTGACGTTCATACGTCACGAGTACTTCCCGGCGACACGCACGACGCTCGCCGCCTATGATCTGCCGGACGGCAAGGCTTACTATCGAGCGAGAATTCTGAATTTCACCACGCTCGATGAGGATCCGGCGGACATTCACGCTTTCGGCGAAGCGGAGGTCGCGCGCCTGCACGCGCAGATGCTTAGCGCAATGAAGGAGACGGGATTCACCGGCGATTTTCCGGCATTTCTCGCGTACTTGCGCAAGGATCCGCAATTCTATGCCAAGACTCCCGAGGAACTTCTGATGCGCGCGGCGTGGATAGCCAAGCGCTTTGACGGCAAGGCATCGCAATATTTTGGACTCTTGCCGCGTGCGCGCTTCGCCATCAAACCGGTTCCGGACGATCTTGCGCCTTTCTACACCTCGGGCCGCGGCGGCCCAGGCGTGTACTTGGTCAATACATACAACCTGGCCGGAAGGCCGCTCTACAATTTGACTGCACTGACGCTGCACGAATCCGCACCCGGACACGCCTTCCAGATGCCGATCGCACTGGAGCACAAGCAGCAGCCGGAATTTCGCCAGCACACTTATTTGTCTTCGTATGGCGAGGGCTGGGCGCTGTACTGCGAGATACTAGGCCAGGAGATGGGCATGTATGACACGCCCTATGACCGTTTCGGCATGCTGAACTATCAGATCTGGCGCGCCGCGCGGCTCGTGGTCGATACCGGCATTCATTCCCAAGGATGGAGCCGCGATCGGGCGATCGCCTACTTTCGAGATTACACGGCACTGCCGCTGCATGAAATCGATACGGAAATTGACCGCTATATCGCCTGGCCGGCGCAGGCTCTGTCCTATTATCTGGGCGAAGATGCGATCTTGAAATCCAGAGCCAAGGCGGAGAAGGCTCTGGGCGAGAAATTTAACTTACGCGCCTTTCACGATGCAGTGCTGGAATTGGGCTCGGTGCCGATCCCGGTGCTCAAGGCGCGCGTCGATCGGTTCATCGCAGACGGCGGCAAGGGCCCTTACCCAGAGATGGAATAAGGGCGGCCCTTCGCGGTGAATATCGGCCGAGTCGTATTACTCGCAGCGATTGTGCTGGTCGCCTTGGCGTACATCGGGCGCTGGTGGTGGCTGGAGCTCGCGCGCGGCGCCGATCCCGCCCGGCCCCGTAGGCCGCGCTTCTCGGATCTCGTGGTGGGATTCGTCACAAATTTTTTCGACACACTGGGTATCGGTTGCTTTGCGCCCACGACGGCCTATTTCAAATTGCGCGGACGCATGCCGGATGACGAGATCCCCGGCACCTTGAATACGGGTCATGCACTGCCTGCGATGGCCGAAGCTTTGATCTTCATCGCCGTCGTCAGCGTCGACATGACCACGCTGGTGAGCATGATTGTCGCAGCGATACTCGGCGCGTGGCTTGGCGTCGGAATCGTTTCGCGCTTATCTCGACGCGCAATCCAGCTCGGCATGGGCTGCGCACTGATGTGCGCGGCGTTGTTGTTTCTCGCAAAAAATCTCGAATGGGTGCCGGGCACGGGGGACGCATTGGCATTACACGGTTTCACGCTGATCTTCGCCGTGGGCGCCAATTTCTTTCTGGGCGCCTTGATGATGCTGGGTATTGGACTGTACGCACCCTGCCTGATTCTAGTGAGCGTGCTGGGAATGAATCCGCTGGCGGCGTTCCCCATCATGATGGGATCCTGCGCGCTCTTGATGCCGGTCGGCGGCGCACGATTTGTAAAGAGCGGCCGTTACAACGTGAGCGCCGCGGTGGGACTCGCCATCGGCGGTATTCCCGGCGTGCTGGTGGCCGCTTACATTGTCAGATCGCTGCCCATGAAGTGGCTGGTGTGGCTCGTCTTGGTCGTGGTGCTCTATGCCGCCCTGCAAATGCTCAGGTCGGCGCGGCGCCCTTCAAATCAAGCGCTTGCACAAGATATCGACTAATATCCACGATTCGCCGCAAATCCGCAGCGAATCACCAATTTTTGAGATTGATGCTAGCGGTCTGAGACACCTCTCTCCCGAAGCGCTGATTTGGACAAATTGAAGCGGCTCGGACGAGCATGATCGTCGTCGATTCCAACATTGTGGCGTATTTGTATTTGCCGGGCGCATACACAGAACGCGCGGAATCGCTCTTCGGTCACGATTCGGATTGCGCCGCACCGATTCTTTGGCGCAGCGAATTTAGAAATATACTGACTGGGTATTTAAGGCAGAAAATGCTTTCCTACGATCACGCAATCAAGATTCAGCGCGAGGCGGAAAGCTTGCTGCTCGGCGCAGAGTACGAGATCGAATCCGAAAGGGTCCTTGCGCTTGCTCGCGACAGCACATGCTCTGCATACGACTGTGAGTTCGTCGGCTTGGCGATGAAGCTCAATTCGAGGCTGGTGACAATGGATCGCGCACTGCTACGAGCCTTCCCAAACTGCACCCAGCCGCTGCCCAAAAGCTAGCCCCGGGAAGCAGGCCGAAGTCAGCGCGCATCCCCCAGCTGAGAACCGCCGTCGCAGTCCAGAATCGTGCCGGTGATGTACGCCGCCGAATCGCTGCAAAGAAATACGGCACTCTCGGCGATTTCGGCAATGGCGCCGTAGCGGCGCAGGGCGATTCGTCCGGTAATGGCCTGTTCAGCCTCGGGAGTCGGGGCCAGGCGCGCCATACCTTCGGTGCCGGCGATCGGGCCAGGCGATATCCCATTGACGCGCACACCGGTGGGCCCCCATTCCATGGCCAATACGCGAATGAGCTGATTCACGCCCGCCTTCGCCGCGCAGACATGGGCCTGGCGCATCATGGGACGCACTGCTTGACCGGCGCTGATCGCAATCAGCGAGGCGCCCGGCGTGCGCAGCAGATCGTACGATCCGCGGAACACATTGAAGGTGCCGTTGAGATCGATGTCGACCACGGTACGAAAGCCATTGGCCGACAGACCTACCGCCGGCGCCACAAAGTTGCCCGCCGCCCCGGATATCACGATATCCAGCGCGCCGAACTCCTTCGCGATGCTTTCGAGCACGGTTCGCGTCGCCGCAAAGTCGCGCACATCACAGCTGAACCCCAGGGCTCCCGCGCCGATCGACGCGGCTGCGTTGGCCGCCTTTTCCGGATTGCGCCCCGCCACCGCGACTCGCGCGCCCAGCTCCGCAAAACGCTTGGCGATGCCTAGGTTGATGCCGCTGGTGCCGCCGGCGATGAACGCCGTTTTCCCCGCCAACAAATTGTCTTTAAATGCACTCACTCAAGGTTCTCCCGCCATTGCCGGCGCGCCGTTACAGCGAGCGCGCGATTATGACCTTCATGATTTCCGTGGAACCGCCATAGATGCGGGCGATGCGCGAATCGCGAAAGATTCGCGCGATGGGATAGTCATTGATGTAGCCGTAGCCGCCGTGCAATTGCAGGCAATCGTCCACGATCTGCCATTCGGTTTCAGTCGCCCACATCTTGGCGATCGCCGCCGTGGTGCCGTCGAGCGTGCCATTCAGCACTTTCGCAATGCAATCATTGATGAATACCTTGGCCACCGTGGCCTTCGCCTTGGCGTCCGCCAACTTGAACTGCGAGTTCTGAAAATCCATCAGCCGCTGGCCGAACGCCTTGCGGTTCTTCACGTACTCAATGGTCGTTTCCAACGCTTTTTCCATGGAAATGACGGCACCGATCGCGATCAGCAGGCGCTCACGCGGCAACTCCGCCATCAACTGAGAGAAGCCCCTGCCTTCCTGCATCCCCAACAAATTCTCAGCGGGCACCCACACATCGTCAAAGAACAATTCGGAGGTATCCTGGGCATCGAGGCCGATCTTGTCTAGCTTCTTGCCGCGCCGAAAGCCTTTCGCTTCATCGGTTTCCACAATCAACAAGGACACGCCGCGCGATCCTAGCGTGGGGTCCGTCTTGGCAACAACCACGATGAAATCGGCAATCTGGCCGTTGGAGATAAAAGTTTTTGAGCCGCTGATACGATAGCCGGCGCCGTCGCGGCGCGCCGTGGTGCGAATGGCTTGCAGGTCAGAACCCGCGCCCGGCTCGCTCATGGCGATGGCGCAGACGCGTTCGCCGGAAACCAGCTTAGGCAGCCAGCGAAGCTTCTGTTCCTCGGTGCCATGCAACACGACGTACGGCGTGACGATGACATTGTGCAAACCCAGCGCGAAACCCTCGAGATTGTGCCGCGCGACCACATCCAGCAGCACCAATTCGTGGCGAAAGTCAGCGCCAGGTCCGCCATACGCCTCCGGCACCATCACGCCAAGAAACCCCGCCACGCCGGTCTCGCGCCAAAATGAGCGCTCGACCTGGCCCGCTTCGCGCCAACCCACCACGCGTTTGGGAGGCGCGGCGCGTTCGAAGAAGCGATTCGCGGCGTCCGCGAACATTTGGATTTCCGGATCCTGCATGAAGGCAGGCGGCGGCACATCGAGCACTGGCATCGCTTACTCCCCTATCCATACTCCGCTACCAAGCCTGCTCCCGCTATCAATCGTGGAATACCGCAAACTCGCCAAAGGCGGCACGGTCGGTGCGCAAATGATTGATCGGCGCCGCATGATCGCCATAGCCGAGCGCCAATCCGCAAAACAGCATCAAGGCCGGATCGACGCCCAAGAATTCGCCCACTTCTTTATGCCAAATGGCCCAAGACTCCTGCGGGCAGGTTTCCAGTCCCTGCTCGCGGGCCAGCAGCATGATGTTTTGGATCAACATGCCGAGATCGGACCACTGGGGCGGCCCCATGATGCGGTCGAGGAAGAAAAACATCGCGACAGGCGCACCGAAGAAATTGTAGTTCTGCGCGAACTGTCGATGCCGCGCCGCCTTATCCTCGCGCGGTATGCCGATGAGCCGATACAAGTCCTCGCCGTTTTTGTGCCGTCGCGAGCGATATGGCTCTGTCAGGTCCGGCGGATACACATGATATTCGGCAGAGCCGCCGAGAGGGTTGGCCAGAAACTTTGGCGTCAATTGCGCGCGAAATCGCGCCATCGAAGCGTCCGAGAGCACGTGCACCATCCAAGGCTGCAAGTTGCCGCCCGATGGCGCAAAGCGTGCCGTCTCGAGCAAGCGGCGAAGCATTGCGTCCGCGACCGGCTGAGCAGTGAAAGATCGGCAAGAGTGGCGCGACAGAATCGCATCGCTCACACTGAGCGCCGCTGAAGTGACCGACTTGCCTTCCAGCACTTAAGCTCCCCGAAACGCGATTAAATTTGCGGTAAAAAATGGCCAACCACTCGAGCCAACGTTAGTATCATGCCATACCGTTGATGGGGGAATGTGATGCCTGACGCATTGATCATTGATGCATGCCGAACGCCGCGCGGCATCGGCAAGGCCGACAAAGGTGCGCTCGCGCACTTGCATCCGCAGCATCTAGGCGCGACCGTGCTCAAGGCAATCGCCGCGCGCAACCAGCTGGATACCAAGGAAGTGGATGATGTCATCTGGGGTACCTCCACGCAGGTGGACAAGCAGGGCGCCGACCTCGGCCGGATGGCGGCGTTGGACGCGGGCTACGATATCGTTTCCAGCGGAGTGACCTTGGACCGCTTCTGCGGATCCGGCATCACCAGCGTGAACATGGCCAGCGCAGCCGTCATGTCCGGCATGGAGGATTTGGTGGTGGCCGGCGGTACGGAAATGATGTCCTTTACCGCCAATCTGCCGCGCGGATCTCCCTTCATGGACCGGGGTAATGAGCATCTGCGTGCGCTGCATTCGCAGTCGCACCAGGGCGTGTGCGCCGATGCCATCGCCACCCTCGAAAAGATCAGCCGCGCGGACGTCGATGCCCTGGCGCTGGAAAGCCAAAAACGTGCGGCCCGCGCCATTGAAGCGGGCCACTTCAAGCGCAGCGTCGTGCCGGTGCTAAATCTCGACGGCAGCGTCGCGTTGGATTACGAGCAATTTCCGCGTCCGCAAACCACTGCGGAAGGACTCGCGGCATTGAAGCCCTCCTTCGCCGCCATAGCCGACTATGCGCTGGACGAACGCGGCACGACTTACCGGCGCTTGATTCAGCAGAAGCACCCGGGCCTGGAGATAACGCATATCCACCATGCCGGCAACAGCTCCGGAGTGGTCGACGGTGCTGCGGCGCTGTTGATCGCGTCCCCGGCATACGCTCGCAAGCGCGGACTGAAGGCTCGCGCCCGAGTGCTTGCCTACGCGAACATGGGCGACTCACCCACGCTCATGCTGAATGCGCCGGTGCCGGCGGCGAGAAAGGCGCTGCAGCGCGCGGGACTTACCGCGGCAGACATTGATCTTTGGGAAATCAACGAAGCGTTTGCGGTTGTCGCTGAAAAATTCATTCGCGACTTGAAGCTCGATCGGGACAAGGTAAATGTGAACGGCGGTGCGATCGCCCTCGGCCATCCAATCGGCGCGACCGGCTCCATCCTGATCGGCACGCTGCTCGATGAACTCGAGCGGCGCGATCTGAAACGGGGACTCGCGACCATGTGCGCCGGCGGCGGCATGGCTCCGGCCATCATCATCGAACGGGTCTGACCCACCAGGTATCGCCGTCCGCGCCTTTCACGGCGGTGCCCGGCATGCCGACGGGTTCTTGCTCGCCCGAAGTGAGCCAAAGAATCGTGGCTCTGTCGGCGGCCGGAACCTTGGCAATGAAGCGCGCACCGGTCGGCGCCCGTCCGATGATGGCTCCGTACTGCGCCGAGCCTTCGCGATCGTAGAGCACGGTATATGTTTCGACGCTTGCGGGTCCAAGGTAATCCTCTTGAACGGGAGGCGCGGGTCCGCGCACCGCATCGGCCGCCGCTTGAAAGTCGAAGCTCTGTGGAAAAACGTCCGCCGCCGGAGGAACGCGGCTCAGGACAATCGAGTGATTGTGCGTGGCCAGGCCGCCATTTGCGAACAGCAATCCGTGGCGGCCGGTTTGGCGCAACGCCAACGCCATGCTCACCACCGCGTGACTCATGTAGTTGCCGACGGGGCCGCCGCCGAAAGTCAGGCCGCCGAAAACGCTCGCGGCGCGTTCCACCGGCCAGTCAATCACCCGGCGTGCCATTTTGGGGACGCAGGGAAAGCAGCTATAGAGCTCGACGTGATCCAGATCAGCCGTCACCAAACCATTCAGTTCCAGCGCTTTGCGCAGCGACACGCTCATGCTGGGCGATTCCACGTAGTTGGCGCGCGCCATCAGGTCGACAGGCTCATGCGCGGCAGCGCCGCGCCCGACGAAGATCACCCGATCGTCGCTGATGCCTCGCGCGCGCGCCTCCGTCAGGCTGGTGACAATGAAGCCGGCGCCCTGATTGACACTGCTGTTGGCGACCATCAGCTTGCAATACGGAAAAGCAATGGGACGATTTGCCGCCGACACAGTCTTGATTTCGTCGGCCGAAACGCGGCGTCGCAGCCACGCACCGGAGTTGCCCTCCGCCACTTCCGAGAGGCGCGACCAAATCGCGGCACTCTCCGCCTGACCCTGCGCCAAGGTCTGTCCATAGGCCGCACGGCCCGCGTTTTCGTACAGCGGATACACGTCGACGGGCGCAATGAGCCCGTAACGATGGCGGTATGAGGGTCCGCGACGCAGTGCAACCGCGCGCACGGCGTTGTTCGCCGGCGCGCCATTGGGCGCGACACACGCGGCGCGCCGCGCCGCCGTGCGCAGCGCCTCGCCGCCGACAATGGCCGCGACTTTGATTTCGCCGGCACCGATGTGGTTGGCGGCCTCATTCAACAAGAGCAGCGGACTGTCGCCGCTGGCATATCCTGACTTGTAACAAATACGCGGCGCCGCACCGACGCGCACGCTCAAGGGCGCAGAGACATCGCCGAGTTCTGGATAAGAAATTTGATCGACCACGCCCAGGGAGTCGAGCCGGTGCAACCAGCCCCCGCCGGCATCCGCGTCCGCCGCACGCAGCGCCGCCTCCATCAAGCCGAGCGAGTCCAACCCTTCGCTCGCCTTACTCTGCTCTTCGCGGTCATTGACCTGGCCTACGCCAATAATCACGGGGATGGGATTATACTTCTGGATGTGCATATGCCGTTTTAGAACATGATCACCACCAGTCATGATCGCTGCCAGTCCTACCTCACATAGTTACATTTCGCAGCGGCTAAAGCTGCACTACGTCGACTGGGGAAATCCACAGGCGCCGCCTTTGCTGCTGCTCCACGGTGGCCGTGACCATTGCCGCAGCTGGGATTGGGTGGCACACCGGCTGCGCGCCGATTGGCACGTCATGGCGACGGACTTGCGCGGTCACGGCGATAGCGCCTGGTCCCCGGACGCTGATTATTCCATGGCCGCCTATGTCTATGATCTTGCGCAGATCATCCATCAGCTCGAATCTCCCGTCACCATTGTGGCGCACTCTCTGGGCGGCAATGTGGCGCTTCGCTATACCGGTTTGTACCCGGACAATGTGCGGCGCGTCGTTGCCATCGAGGGCTTGGGTCCCTCGCCGAAAATGCTGGCGGAACGGCAACAACAGTCTCTGCAGCAGCGCTGGCAGGAGTGGATCCGCGATCGGCGCGCGGTGAGCGCGCGCAGCCCGCGCCGCTACGCAACGCTGGCGGACGCGCTGGAACGGATGCGCAGCGAAAATAAGTACTTGAGCGCCGAACAAGCACAGCATCTTACGCAGCATGCCGCCAGCCGCAACGAGGACGGCACCTGGAGTTGGAAGTTCGACAACTATGTGCATGTGTTCCCGCCGGTCGATCTCGCACCCGAGCAGCTGCAACAGTTATGGCGCGCGATCAGTTGCCCCACGCTGCTTTGCTACGGCGACAAGAGCTGGGCCTCGAATCCCGCGAAAGACGGACGCGCAAGGCATTTCCGGCATGCGCGCGTCGTCACCTTTGCCGATGCCGGACATTGGGTGCATCACGATCAGTTGGACGCATTCATGACCGTTCTTCAGGGCTTCCTGGGGGAGCCGTAAGATGCGAATGCCGATCAAAACCTGCGCCGTGCTGGTTTTGTTCGAGACCGCCTGCACCTCTTCCGGTGTGCTCGACCCGCATGGACCCATCGGCGGGGCAGAACGCTCCATTCTCTTTGATGCAACCGTCATCATGCTGGCGGTGGTCGTACCCGTGATTCTCGCCACCGGCCTATTTGCCTGGTGGTTTCGCGCCGGCAACCGCAAGGCACGGCGTCGGCCCGACTGGTCGTACGCCGGCCGTATCGAATTTGTCGTTTGGGCCATTCCCGCCTTGGTAGTCCTGTTCCTCGGCGGCATCGGCTGGATCAGCTCGCATGATTTAGATCCGCGGACCCGGTTGCCCTCCTCGTCATCACCGATCGAGGTCGAAGTGGTGTCACTCGACTGGAAATGGCTGTTCATCTACCCTGGCTTGCGAATAGCGAGCGTCAATCGGCTGGTCGCGCCCGTAGGCACGCCGCTGCACTTCCGGCTCACTTCGGCCGGAGTCATGAACAGCTTTTTTATTCCGCAACTGGGCAGTCAGATTTACACCATGGCCGGCATGGCGACCGAACTCAATCTGCAAGCCGACGATCAGGGAACCTACCCAGGCTTATCTGCACAATTTAGCGGAGACGGCTTTTCCGACATGCGTTTCGAAGTGGCCGCGATATCGCCGCAAGCCTTTGCGCAGTGGATTGACGCGACGCGCGCGCATGGCGGCTCTCTTGGGCCCGAGGAGTACGCCGAGCTTGCCCGGCCGAGTCAGAAGAATGAACCGCGGACCTTCGCCGTGGTGAGCCCGAAACTGTTCGAAGCCATCCTCGCCAGTCCCGGCGCGGCACCGCGAGAGAACCCAAAATGAGCACACGGCCATGTTCGGCAAGCTGAGCCTGGCAGCCATACCGTGGGATCAGCCCATACCGCTGATCACCTCGATCGTCATCATCGTGCTGCTGGCTGCAATCCTGGCGCTCGTCACCTACAAGGGCTGGTGGCCCTATTTATGGCGGGAGTGGCTCACCAGCACCGACCACAAGCGGCTCGGCGTGATGTATGTGGTGCTGGCGCTGGTGATGCTGATCCGCGGATTCAGCGATGCCCTCATGATGCGCTCGCAACTCGCTTTGGCCGCCGGTGCCGCCGCCGGCTACCTGCCGCCCGATCACTACAATCAGATCTTCTCCGCCCACGGCACGATCATGATCTTTTTCGTGGCGATGCCGCTGGTGATCGGACTCATGAACTTCGCCGTGCCGCTGCAGCTCGGCGTGCGGGACGTCGCCTTCCCCGTTCTTAACTCGGTGAGTTTCTGGTTGACCGCGGCGGGCGTGCTGCTCGTGAACCTCTCGCTGGTGATTGGAGAATTTGCGCGCACCGGCTGGCTCGCCTATCCGCCGCTATCGGAAATCGCGTATTCGCCCGGCGTGGGCGTGGACTATTATTTATGGGGCCTGCAGATTTCGGGGCTGGGAACGCTTCTGACGGGAATCAATTTCACGACGACGATACTCAAGTTGCGCGCGCCGGGCATGAGCTACAGCCGCATGCCGATCTTTTGCTGGACCGCTCTGGCATCAAACTTGTTGATCGTTGCGGCGTTTCCCATTCTGACGGCTACCTTTGCGATGCTGCTGCTCGACCGCTACTTAGGCTTTCATTTTTTTACCAACGATGCCGGCGGCAACCCCATGATGTACATCAATCTCATCTGGGCTTGGGGCCATCCCGAAGTCTATATATTGATTCTGCCCGCCTTTGGCGTTTTTTCGGAAGTGATCGCGACATTTTCCGGCAAGCCCCTGTTCGGCTATCGCTCGATGGTGGTTGCGACGATGGCGATTTGCATGCTGTCCTTCATGGTGTGGCTGCATCACTTCTTCACCATGGGCGCGGGCGCGAATGTCAACGCGTTCTTCGGCATCATGACCATGATTATCGCCGTGCCCACGGGCGTCAAAGTATTCAACTGGCTGTTCACGCTGTATGGCGGAGAGGTTCGCTTCACTTCGCCCGTTTACTGGTCCTTGGGGTTTATGGTGACCTTCGTCATCGGCGGCATGACGGGTGTGCTGCTGGCCATCCCGCCCGCCGACTTCGTGCTGCACAACAGTCTGTTTCTCGTCGCGCACTTCCACAATGTCATTATCGGCGGAGTCGTTTTCGGCGCCATGGCTGGATACACCTATTGGTTTCCCAAGGCCTTCGGCTTCACGCTCGACGAGCGCTTGGGCAAAGCCTCCTTCTGGTGCTGGTTCATCGGATTCTATCTGGCCTTTATGCCGCTCTACGCATTGGGATTGATGGGCGCCACGCGCCGCATGCAGCACTACCCGGACACTTCCTGGCAACCGCTCATGTGGGTGGCCTTCGCGGGCGCCCTCGTCATCCTCGCCGGCCTCGCGTTCACCATCGCGCAGCTTGTTTACAGCATCAAGACCCGGCAGCGGCGCCGCGACAAAAGCGGAGATCCGTGGAATGGCCGCACCCTCGAGTGGTCCACAGCCTCGCCGCCGCCGCCTTGGAATTTTACCGTTCTGCCGCAGGTGAGCGGCATCGATGAATTTTGGAGCATGAAGCATGCCGGCAAAAAAACCACGCCGCGCGGCGCGGGCCATCCGTCGATCCATGTACCGCGCGCCAGCCCGCTGGGATTTCTCACGGCATTTTGCGCAGTCATGTTCGGCTTCGCGTCCATTTGGCATATCTGGTGGCTGGCCGTCTTGGGGCTGTTGGGCGCAATCGCGTTGGTGTTGCGGCACTCTTGGCAGTTGAACACGGAGGTGCAAGTCAGCGCCAAGGAACTCTCCGAATTCGAAACGCGTCAGAATGGAGCGCCCGGATGAGCGCGATCGCCGAGGAAATTCCGCTCTCCGAACGCGGTCCGGCGCCGACTCGCATCGTCGTCAGTTTCGGTTTTTGGTTGTTCCTACTCAGCGACATCGTGATCTTTTCGGCGCTGTTCGCCGCCTACGCGGTGCTCGCGCAGCGCACCGCCGGGGGCCCGGGCGGCGCGCAACTCTTCGATCTCAAGCATGTGTTTATCGAAACATGCTGTTTGTTGGCCTCGAGCTTTGCCTGCGGCCTGTGCGTGCTTGCGCTGGAGCGCCGCGCGCGCACGATGATCTATGTCTGGGCCGCTGTCACCTTTGTCCTTGGCCTGTCGTTCATTTCGTTGGAGCTGTCCGAGTTCATCGGCATGTTCTCGCGGGGCATCAATCCCGCGCGCAGCGCCTTTTTGTCCGCATTCTTCGGGTTGGTCGGTACGCACGGCATTCACGTGACCGCGGGCCTGTGCTGGCTCGCCGTGATGGTGGCTCAAATTGCGACGCTGGGATTTCGGCCCAAGGTGGTACAGCGGCTCGTGTGCTTCAGCTTGTTCTGGCATGCGCTCGATCTGGTCTGGATCGGCGTCTTCACCATCGTTTACCTCGGAGCGCGCACTTGAAAAGCCAAGACTTCACGCAGCAAGACGCACCGGGAGAGCAGCCTGCTGACGATCCCACCACCACTCTGCAAAGCTACGTTATTGGGTTGGGTTTCGCGATTGTGCTCACTCTGGCGTCCTTCGGTGCCGCCGTGATGCATTGGGTATGGGCGCCGGGTTTGCCTGTACTTCTCGCAGTGCTGGCGATCGCACAAATGGGAGTTCACCTGGTGTTCTTTCTTCACGTCAGCAGCTCGCCGGACTCCGTGAACACCGTGTTGGCATTGGCCTTTGGAATCTTTGTAGTCGGACTGGTGGTCTTTGGATCAATGATCATCATGGCGAATCTCAATGACTACATGATGCCCATGGAACAGTTGATGCAGATGCAGCGGTAGCCCAGGGAGGGTGAGAAGAATCTAGGCACGAAGGCAGCAAATGGTATGGACGCCCCTGCTTTTAACGGCATCACATCGTGTGCCAAAGTGGAAGTGTCAAAGCAACCACTTAACCAGCAGGAGCGTCCACCATGAACATTACGACGATTGGCATCGA
>Ga0193726_1000545_pt1 | contig 38881 bp, 41 predicted proteins | sample H2c1metaG_FD_144928 | JGI IMG/M metagenome (GOLD analysis project Ga0193726, IMG submission 144928) | Soil microbial communities from a riparian zone of the East river system, Colorado, United States - H2c1 | ecosystem: Environmental > Terrestrial > Soil > Riparian zone | place: USA: East River... | reverse complement strand
CATCGTCCTCAGGCTCCCTTCTTGTCGTCGCCGATCAGGATCTTGTTGTCCGAAAGGTACATGTAGGGCGGGACCCTGAGGTTGTCCGGCGCCGGTTTATTCTTGTAGACGCGGCCCGCGAGATCGAACAGTGATCCGTGGCAGGGACAATAGAACCCTCCGGTCCATTGGCTCTCGAACGCCTCCGGGCCCGCTTTGAGCTTGTCCTGCGGGGAGCATCCGAGGTGCGTGCAAATCCCGACCACCACCAGGTACTCGGGCTTGATCGAGCGGTACTCGTTCCGGGCGTATTCGGGCGTCAGCTCGCTTTTCTTGCGTTCGCTCTTGGGGTCAGCCACCCTGCCGTCGGTTTCCTTGATCTCTTCGAGCATTTCCTTGGTACGGTGAAGGATCCAAACGGGTTGTCCGCGCCACTCGACGGTCATCTTCTCGCCCGGGGCGAGCTGGCCGATATCGGCTTCGACCGGCGCTCCAAGCGCCTCGGCACGCTCGGAGGGCAGCATCGAGGCGACGAGAGGAACGGCGGTGCCGACCGCGGCAGCGCCGCCTGCGCAAGCGCCCACCATGACCAGGTTGCGCCGGCCGCGGTTCACCTTGGATTGATCGCTCATAGGGAGATCCTGACTGGAAAAAGCATTCTTGGAGAGAGTTGGATTATACAGAAAGCTTCGCGCTGGGCCAAATTTTGAAGGCCAATCTGCTGATTTTGATGGTGAATTCCATATTTCGATCCGGAGCACCCGAAACGGTGATCGAGTAGGTGCACGCGTCCAGGGTCCCATGGCGTGGACGTCAACGCCCGTTCGCAACGAAAATCTGCGCGGAGCGCCGCTCCGACTGGACGCGAGAAAAGTTTTCGCATCGAATTGTTTTGCGCAATAATCGCGTACTAGGGAATTTCGCGTACTAGGGAATTCACAGCATTCCGCCCCGCGAACGGCGTGGGCGGATCGCCGCGGACAAAAAAATTCGGCGAAACCAGCCCACCATCCATGCGCAGTCTTTGGCTCATCTTTGCCCAAACGGCGACCGTTGCGGTCGGTGTGCTATTTGTCGTCACGACGCTGAAACCCGAGTGGATCGGTCGTTCCGCATCCGGACTCCAAGTGGTCGAGCTACGCCAGGCCACTACGTCGTCGAGCGTGCCCGCGCGCGCAGCCTCTTACAGCGACGCGGTAAAAAAGGCCGTCCCGGCAGTCGTCAACATTTTCACCAGCAAGGAAATCAAGACACCTCGCCATCCGTTTCTCGACGACCCTCTCTTCAGGCGTTTTTTCGGGGATCGTCTCGAAGAGGAGCCGCAGCGCGCGGCAAGCCTCGGCTCGGGCGTGATCGTGAGTTCCAAGGGATACATTCTCACCAATCACCATGTGGTCGAAGCGGCGGACGAGATCGAGGTCGCGCTTGCCGACGGCAAGAAATTAAAGGCCAAGGCCGTCGGCTCCGATCCGGAAACCGACATCGCGGTCCTGCAGGTCGAAGGTGGATCCGTCCCGGCAATTACCTTCGGTGACACCGACGCTCTGCGCGTAGGCGATGTCGTGCTCGCGATAGGCAACCCCTTCGGCGTGGGGCAGACCGTAACGATGGGCATCGTTTCGGCACTCGGCCGGAGCCAGCTCGGAATCAATACCTTCGAGAATTTCATCCAGACCGATGCCGCGATCAATCCGGGCAATTCGGGCGGAGCGCTGATCGATACCGCAGGAAACCTTGTCGGCATCAACACCGCAATCTATTCGCGCTCGGGAGGGTCCCTGGGCATCGGTTTCGCGATCCCCGCCTCGAGCGCCAAACAGATCATGGAGCAGATTATCCAGACGGGCACCGTCACTCGCGGCTGGATCGGCGTTGAAGCTCAGGAGATCACGCCGGAAATCGCCGAATCTTTTCGTCTTTCCTCGAGCAACGGCGTGCTCATCGCCGGGGTGCTCCGGGGTGGACCTGCCGACAGGGCCGGCTTGAAGCCGGGCGATATCCTGATTGCAATCCAAGGCAGCCAGGTCAAGGATCCGAATTCGATGCTGAATCTGGTGGCGGCCCTCGTCCCCGGGAAACCAGCTTCGATACGGTTGCGGCGCGACAACAAGGATTTGGATGTTCAGGTCGCCGTCGGCAAACGTCCGACGCAGCAAAAAAGACAGCGCTGACCCCGAGGAATTTTTTCTAGAGGCGCTTCAGAAATTCGCCCCGCTCTCGTCGGGAGCGCCCGGGCATGCGCAATTGTTCGTCTATTTCTGCTCCGCTTCCGAAGCCGCTGGAGGTCGTCCCACAAAGCGCGCGGCCAGAATACCGAGCTCATAGAGAATCCAGAGCGGTACCGCGAGCATCACTTGCGAGATGACGTCCGGCGGCGTGAATATCGCCCCAACCACGAATGCGCCGACGATCACGTAGGGACGGATCTCCTTCAGCTTGTCTATCGTAACCACCCCGACCCGCACCAGCACGATCACCACCACGGGAACCTCGAAGGTCACTCCGAATGCCATGAAAGTGGTCAGCACGAAGGAAAGATACTTGTCGATGTCGGTCATCCACGCGACGCCTTCCGGGGCGATGGATGCCATGAATTTGAAAACGACTGGAAATACCAGGAAATACGCAAAGGACATCCCCAGGAGGAACAAGAGCGAGCTCGCGAACACCAGAGGCAGCACCAGGCGCTTCTCGTTCACATACAAGCCCGGCGCGACGAACGCCCAGAGCTGGTAAAGAACGTAGGGAAGCGCGATCACAAACGCCACCAGCAAGGCCACTTTGACCGGCACGAGGAACACGCCCACGACGTCGGTTGCGATCATCTGGCCGCCGACGGGGAGCGCCGCCATCAAGGGCTTGGCAAGCAGCGCATAAAGTTCTCTGGCCCAGGGAAAGAGACAAAGGAAAACGACGATGACCGCCAGAATCGCGCGCAAGAGCCGGTCACGCAGCTCGACCAGATGAGAAATGAAGGTGTCTTGCGTGCTCATGCGCGCACGGGAGCCGGGTCAGACGGCGTTCTTCTCGGGCGAGGAAGGCGGCGATCCGCCCGGCGTGCCGGCATCCGCATTTTCCTGCGCGGGCGCAGCCTCCGCGGCTGCCGGCGCCTGGGCTGTTGAAGGCGCTGCAGCCGGTTCATCGGTCGGTGCAGCCGGTTCGTCGATTTTGGCCAGGGAGTTGAGCTCGCTTTCGGTTTTCGAGACCTCGCCCTGCACCGTGCTTTCAAGTCCGCGCGCAGCGTCCTCGACGGTGCTCCTGAATTTGCGCAATTCTTCGAGTTCGATCTCGCGGTTGATATCGGCCTTGACGTCGTTCACGTAGCGTTGCATCCGGCCGAACAAATGACCCATGGTGCGCGCCACTTTGGGAAGCCGCTCAGGCCCGATGACGATGAGCGCTACCACGGCGATCACCATCAATTCGGAGAATCCGACGTCAAACACGGGGGAACAACTCCAAGCCGTTCAAAAGCCGGGACCGTGCCCGGCATCCGGATTCAGCCAAGGCCCTTTCAGGTCTTGACCTTGTCCTTGACCTCGCCTTCGATGGTGCGACCGCTCAGTGCTGCGGATGGAGAGGACCCGTCCTCGGAGGCCTTGTCGCTCTCCTTGATGCCGTCTTTGAATCCGCGTACCGCTCCACCCAGGTCGGTGCCGATGTTGCGGAGCTTCTTCGTGCCGAAAACCAGCAGCACGATCAGCAACACGACGAGCCAATGCCAAATGCTCCAAGTACCCATAGCGTCGCTCCTTCAACTGCGTTTCAGCATCGGGCCCAAGGCGTCCGGGCCACCGATGATATGGACGTGCAAATGATACACCTCCTGACGGCCTACACGTCCGCTATTGATGATGACGCGAAAACCGTCGCTCGACCCCTGCTCGCGTGCGAGGCGCGGCGCCGCAGCGAGGAGCTTGCCCAGAAGCGCCTGGTGGCTCGAGTCGCAATCAGCGAGCGAATCGATATGTTTCTTGGGAATGATCATGAAATGCACCGGCGCGAGCGGATGAATGTCGTGGAAGGCGAGGATATCCGCGTCCTCGAAGATTTTCTTGCATGGGATTTCGCCCCGGACGATCTTGCAGAAGACGCAGCTTTGCGCATCCATGCTACTTCCGTTCCGCGTCCGTGCGCTGGCTGTCGGCGCGCGCGGCCTTCTCGTCGATTCCGGAAATGCCCTCGCGGCGGCGCAGTTCGGCGAGCACATCGGCGGGCCGCAGGCCGAACTGCGCAAGCATGATCAGGCAGTGGAACCACAGGTCCGCGGTTTCTCCGACGATGCGCAGCCGGTCGCCGTCCTTGGCGGCCATGACCACCTCGGTCGCCTCTTCCCCGACTTTCTTCAGGATTGCATCGGGTCCGCGCGCGAAAAGCCGCGACACATAGGATTTTTCGGGATCGCCGGTTTTTCGGCTTTCGACGACGTCGGCGAGCCGCTCAAGTATGTCGCTCATCGCTTGTAAATTTCCTTGGGGTCCTTGATCACCGGCTCCACGGTTATCCAACGCCCGTTCTCGAGCCTCTGAAAAAAGCAGCTGTGCCTTCCGGTATGGCAGGCAATGTCGCCAGTCTGCTCCACGCTGAGCAGCACCACGTCTTCGTCGCAATCGAGCCGGATTTCGCTTACCTTCTGCACGTTTCCCGACTGCTCGCCTTTTTTCCACAGGCGCTCCCGCGAGCGCGACCAGTAGTGCGCTTCGCCAGTGGCGACGGTCTTCGCCAGCGATTCGCGGTTCATCCACGCGAGCGTCAACACCTTGTTCGTCGATCTCTCCTGGGCGATCGCAGGAACGAGACCGCGCTCATCCCATTTCACTTTCTCAAGCCAGCTCTCTGCCATTGCGTCCGCCGATTCAAAGCCTCACTTCGATGCCGCGCTCTGCCATGTATTGCTTCGCTTCGCCTACCGTGAATTCGCCGAAGTGGAAAATGCTTGCGGCGAGAACCGCATCGGCGCGACCTTGCAGCACGCCATCGGCGAGGTGTTCGAGTTTGCCGACGCCGCCGCTTGCAATGACCGGGACATCGACCGCATCGGCCACCGCGCGCGTGAGTGCGAGATCGAAGCCCTCGCGCGTGCCGTCACGGTCCATGCTCGTGAGCAGGATCTCGCCGGCCCCCAACTCCTGCATTTTACGCGCCCATTCGATGGCGTCCAATCCTGTCGGCCGGCGTCCCCCGTGAGTAAACACTTCCCAGCGAATCCCGGAACTCGCGGCGGGCTCCGCCCGCTTGGCGTCGATGGCGACCACGATGCACTGGGAGCCGTAACGGCCGGTGGCATCGGCGACAAGCTGCGAGTTCTGGACCGCGGCGGTGTTGATCGAAACCTTGTCGGCGCCGGCATTGAGCAAGCGCCTGACGTCCTCGACCTTGCGCACGCCGCCGCCGACGGTAAGCGGAATGAACACCTGCGCGGCAACCTCTTCGACGACGTGGAGGATCAGATCGCGCTCGTCCGAGCTCGCAGTGATGTCGAGGAACGTCAGCTCGTCAGCGCCCTGCTCGTTGTAGCGCCGCGCAATCTCGACCGGGTCTCCGGCATCGCGCAAGCCCACGAAGTTGACGCCTTTCACCACGCGGCCGCGGTCGACGTCGAGGCAGGGAATGATGCGCTTTGCGAGCATGAGGGCGGTGGCCCTGGAAGTTAGCAAACCAGGAAAAGACTGGAAAAGTTCCGCAGCGTACAGCGGATGGAGGCCTTCTCGTCCACGCCGTCTATTCGGCGGATTTGCCGAGCTTGTCCGCTTCGGATTGGGCTTTCTTGAAATCGAGCGTGCCCTGGTAAATGGCGCGGCCCGTGACGACTCCGGTGATGCCCTCGGACTCGATCTTGCACAGCGCCTTGACCTCATCGAGACTGGTCAGGCCTCCGCTTGCGATGACCGGCACGCGCAACTCTCGCGCCAGCTTGAGCGTCGAGTCGATATTCACTCCGGTGAGCATCCCGTCACGGCCGATATCGGTATAGATGATCGCTTCGACGCCGTAATCCTGGAATTTCTTCGCGAGATCCACGACGTCGTGACCGGTCATCTTCGACCAGCCTTCGACGGCGACTTTACCGTCCTTGGCGTCGAGCGATACGATGATGTGCCCGGAAAAAGCCGTACACGCGTCCTGCAGGAAACCGGGATTTTTCACCGCCGCCGTGCCGATGATGATGTAACTGACGCCGAGGTCGAGATAGCGTTCGATCGTATCGAGATCCCGGATGCCTCCGCCGAGTTGCACCGGAAGCGTATCGCCCAGTTCCTGAAGGATGGCGCGCATCACGGCTTCGTTCTTGGGCTTGCCGGCGGCCGCCCCGTTCAGGTCGACCAGATGCAGGCGGCGCGCGCCTTCCGATTTCCAGTGCTTCGCCATGCCGACCGGGTCCTCCGAGAACACCGTCGTCTCGCTCATCTTTCCCTGTTTCAGGCGGACGCAGTGTCCGTCCTTGATGTCAATGGCCGGGATGATCAGCATCGATTCGGAAAAATACGAGGGGCTCCGGGCACCCGGAGCCGGTGTAAAGATTCAGGGGTTCCAGTTGAGGAAGTTGGCGAGTAGCCGCAAGCCCGAAGCAGCGCTTTTTTCTGGGTGGAACTGTACCGCAAAAATATTATCCTGTGCTACGGCGCACGTAAAGGGGACACCGTATTCGGTGGTGCCCCGCACCAGCCCCGCCTCCCCCGTCTGGGGATAGTAGCTGTGGACGAAATAGAACCGGCTGCCCTCCTCGACCCCCGCCCACAGGGGGTGTGGGCCGGCCTGGCGGACCTCGTTCCATCCCATGTGGGGTACCTTGAGTTTCAGTCCATGGGAATCGACCATGGCATCGCCGGGAAAATGCCGCACGGTACCGGGCAGCAGCGCAAGGCCCGCCACACCGCCTTCGTCGCTGCGCTCGAACAGCATCTGCAGCCCGATGCAGATACCGAGAAACGGGCGCTTGCGCGCGGCCTCCAGCACCGCAGGGCGCAGTCCGCGCGCGTCCATCTCGCGCATGCAGTCCGGCATTGCGCCCTGACCCGGAAACACCACGCGGTCTGCGCTCGCCACGCGCGAGGGATCGGAGGTCACCTCGATCTGCGCCTGCGGTGCTACGTGCTCGAGGGCTTTCGAGACCGAGCGCAAGTTGCCCATACCGTAATCGACGACCGCGACGCGCATTGCAAGATTCGAGGGAAGGGACGCCTAGAGCGCACCTTTCGTTGAAGGAATGGAACCCGCGGCGCGCGGATCGGGCTCCAACGCCATGCGCAGAGCCCGCGCGAACGCCTTGAACATGGTTTCGCACTGGTGATGCGCGTTGTCGCCCCGCAAGTTGTCGATGTGCAACGTCACCTGAGCGTGGTTGGCAAAACCCTGGAAGAACTCGTGCACCAGATCGACGTCGAACTCCCCGATCAGCGCGCGCGTGAACTTGACGTGGTACTCAAGCCCGGGGCGGCCGGAGAAGTCGATCACCACCCGCGAAAGCGCTTCGTCGAGCGGCACGTAGGCGTGTCCGTAACGCCGTATGCCCGTCTTGTCGCCGACGGCGCGCGCTACCGCCTGACCGAGCGTGATCCCGATGTCCTCGACCGTGTGGTGGGCATCCACGTGCAGGTCGCCCTTGGCCTGGATGTCCAGATCGAGCATCCCGTGGCGCGCGACCTGGTCGAGCATGTGGTCCAGAAACGGAATGCCGGTCGCGAGGTTCGCACGTCCGCTGCCGTCGACATTGACCGAAAGGGCGATCTGCGTCTCGGTGGTCTTGCGGTCGGCTTTGGCGGCGCGCGTGGACATTGCGGAAGGTTTCAACACCATAGCCTACACCAAATCGGCAAGCGCCTCAGCGAGCGCGGTGAGGCAGCGCCGGTTCTCTTCCGGCGTGCCTATGGTCAGCCGCACGCACTGGTCGAGCAGAACCGGCACGCTGCCATGCATGCTTTTGATCAGTACGCCGCGGCGTTTCATTCCCTCGAAGATCCGTGCCGCGTCGGGCACACGCAGGACGCGGGGAAGCTTGCCGAGCTCGGTGGCCAGTCGCTCGCGCTCGGCGACGATGTCGCGCGCCTGGGCCTCGAGCTCTCCGTAGTGGGCCAGCGCCCGCTCGGCTACGATCTGCGTCAGCACATTGACGTTGTAGGGAGGTCGCACCTTGTCGAACTCGCGAATCCATTCGGGCCGCGCGGCCGCATAGCCCAGCCTTATGCCGGCGAGTCCGAGCTTCGACAGGGTGCGCATGACAACGAGGTTCGGAAATCGCGCGAGGCGCGTCATGAAAGTCTTGCGGGCGAAGGCGTGGTAAGCCTCGTCGATCACCACCAGCCCGGGCGCCGCGGCGACGATGGCCTCGATCGCCTCGTCCGAGAACAGGTTGCCGGTCGGATTGTTCGGATAGGCGATGAACACGACCGCAGGCCGGTGCTCGGCCATCGCCTGCAGGAAGACGCCGGCATCGAGCGTGAAATCCGGGTTGACCGGCACCCCGACGTAGTCGAGGCCTGCCAACTGCGCGTAAAGACTGAACATGAAAAAACTGGGTCGGGGAGCGAGCACTACGGCTCCCGGCCGCGCCACGCTCTGGATGATGATGTGAATGATCTCGTCCGAACCGTTGCCAAGCAGGACGCCATACTCGGACCCGATCGCCATGATTTCCCGCAGGCGCTTCACCAGCGCAGGCGCCGTGGGATCGGGATAACGGTTGAATTCCGCATCCGCCACCGCCTCGGCCACCGCTCGCCGCAAGGCCTCGGGCAAGCGGTACGGGTTCTCCATCGCATCGAGCTTCACCAGCCCTTCGGCCGACTGCACGTGATAAGCGGTGATCGCCCGAATCTCGTCGCGGATGACCTTGTCCGGGCCGGCGCTCACGGTTTTTCTTTGAGCGGCTTACTCATTCTAAGCTCGGCCGAACGCGCATGCGCCTGCAAGCCCTCTCCTTGCGCGAGGGTCACCGCGAGCCGTCCGAGCTTCTGCGCGCCTTTGCGCGAGACCGAAATAATGCTCGAGCGTTTCTGGAAGTCGTATACGCCGAGCGGCGAGGAAAACCGTGCCGTGCGCGAAGTCGGCAGTACGTGGTTGGGCCCTGCGCAGTAATCGCCCAGGGCCTCGGACGTGTAACGGCCAAGGAAGATAGCGCCGGCGTGACGGATTCTCCTCGACCATTTGCTCGGGTTCGCAACCGAGATCTCCAAGTGTTCCGGCGCAATCCGGTTGGCGATGTCGCACGCTTCTTCGAGGCTTTTCACCTTGATCAACGCGCCGCGCCGCGCGAGCGACGCTGCAATCACATCCCGCCGCGACATTCCGGCGAGCAATTTTTCAATGCTCTTCCCCACGCGTTCGATGAAATCCGCGTCGGGGGAAAGAAGCATGGCCTGCGCCGATTCGTCGTGCTCGGCCTGGGAAAACAGGTCCATCGCGATCCAGTCCGGATCGGTCGTACCGTCGCAGATGACGAGGATCTCCGAAGGTCCGGCGATCATGTCGATACCCACGGTGCCGAAAACACGGCGCTTCGCCGCCGCCACGTAGGCATTACCCGGGCCGACGATCTTGTCCACCGGCGGGATGGTCTGCGTGCCGTATGCGAGCGCTGCGATCGCTTGCGCGCCGCCGATCGTGAAAACGCGATCGACGCCCGCGATCGCCGCCGCCGCGAGCACCAGGGGATTGCGCTCGCCCGAGGGCGTCGGTACGGTCAGGATCAGCTCGGCGACACCCGCGACTTTCGCGGGAAGGGCGTTCATCAGCACCGAAGACGGATAGGCGGCCTTGCCGCCGGGTACGTACAACCCGGCGCGATCGATGGGGACGACGCGTTGCCCGAGCGTCGTTCCATCGGCCTCGGTGAATTGCCAGGATTTTGCGCGCTGCCGCACATGAAAGTTTCTTATGCGCGCCGCGGCCTGCTCGAGCGCATCGCGCTGCACGCGTGCTAGTCCCGAACGGGCTTTTTCGAGAGCGGAGCGAGGCAGCTCGAGTTCGATTATCCGCGCAGCCTTCACGCCATCGAAGCGATCGGTGTATTCGAGCACCGCGGCGTCGCCGCGCGCGCGCACGTCGTCGCAAATTGCAGCGACCGCGCGTTCGATCCGTTCGTCGAACGCGGCGTCGAAGGCCGTGAGCGCCGCGAGCCGCTCGCCGAAGTCCCTCTGCGAGGTGGAAAGCCGCGCGATCTCAACCATGCGCGGCTTGGGCGAATTTGTCGAGCAGCGGCTGAATGGCGTCGCGCCTGAGCTTGAGCGCCGCCTGGTTGACGATGAGGCGCGCACTGATCGGCCGGATCTCCTCGACCGCGCGCAGGTGGTTGGCGCGCAGCGTATCGCCGCTCGAAACCAGATCGACGATCGCATCCGCCAGACCCACGAGCGGCGCGAGTTCCATAGAGCCGTAGAGCCTGATCAGATCGACGTGCACGCCCTTGGCCGCGAAGTGCTCGCGCGCCGTCTGCACGTACTTGGTCGCCACGCGCAAGCGTGCGCCCTGCCGCACTGCGCCGGCGTAGTCAAAACCCTCGGAAACCGCGACGACCATACGGCAGGATGCGATGCCGAGATCGAGCGGCTGATACAAGCCTTCGCCGCCATGCTCGAGGAGCACGTCCTTGCCCGCAATTCCAAGTTCCGAAGCGCCGTATTGGACGTAAGTCGGAACGTCGGACGCGCGCACGAGCAGCAGCCGCAAGTCGCGGCGGCTGGTGCGCAGAATGAGCTTGCGCGAGGACTCCGGATTGTCGAGCGTACGGATGCCCGCTGCAGCGAGCAGCGGCAACGTCTCGTCGAAAATCCGGCCTCTCGAGAGCGCGAGCGTGATCACGATGCAAATATGTGAAAAGGTTTGATTTTACCGCAGAGGACACGGGGAACGCAGCCAATCAACGGCCTTGCGTCAATGTACGCGCTTGATCCGCGCGCCGAGTTGCGCGAGTTTTTCCTCGATACACTCGTAGCCACGATCGAGGTGGTAGATCCGATCGACCGTGGTCTCGCCTTCGGCCACCAGTCCCGCGATGACGAGGCTCGCCGAGGCGCGCAAGTCGGTCGCCATGACGGTCGCCCCCTGCAGCTTCGGAACGCCGCGAACGATCGCCGTGTTTCCGGAGATCTCGATATCGGCGCCGAGCCGCTGCATTTCCAGGGCGTGCATGAAGCGGTTCTCGAAAATGGTCTCGGTGATCGTCGCGGTGCCCTGCGCGACCGTGTCGAGCGCCATCAACTGTGCCTGCATGTCCGTCGGAAACGCGGGATAAGGGGCAGTCCGGAGGTTCACGCACTTGGGTCTTCCTGGCATGGCGAGTGCGATCGTTCCGTCCCCCGTCTGCAGTTCCGCGCCCGCCTCGCGCAATTTTTCGAGTACCGCTTCGAGCGTGCCGGCGTCCGTGCCGCGCAGCGTGACGCGTCCTCCCGTCGCTGCCGCCGCAGCGAGGAAGGTTCCGGTCTCGATGCGATCGGCCATGATGCGGTGTGAGGCCGCGTGCAGCCTTTTCACTCCCTGGATCGTGATCGCGTCGGTGCCTGCGCCGCTTATCCGGGCACCCATCGCCGAAAGACAACGCGCGAGGTCCACCACCTCGGGCTCGCGCGCCGCGTTCTCGATCACGCTGGTGCCCTCGGCGAGGCAAGCGGCCATCATGAGGTTTTCCGTTCCGGTGACAGTAACGATGTCCGTGAGGATGCGTGCTCCTTTCAGGCGCTTCGCTTTCGCCGAGATGTAGCCTTGCTCGACCGAAATCTCGGCGCCAAGAGCTTCAAGTCCCTTGATGTGCAAATCCACCGGGCGCGCCCCGATGGCGCAGCCCCCGGGTAGCGACACGCGGGCCTCGCCGCAACGCGCGAGGAGCGGTCCGAGAACGAGGATAGCCGCCCGCATGGTCTTCACCAGATCGTAGGGAGCGAACGGCTCGGAAATCCGCTCCGCCCTGAGCGACAGGCCCAGCCGATCGTCGAGCGATACTTCCACGCCCATCTGTGCAAGCAGCCTGAGCATGGTGCTCACGTCCCTCAGGTGCGGCACATTCGAGAGCGTAAGCGGGTCGTCGGTCAGCAGCGCCGCGCACATCAGTGGTAGCGCCGCATTCTTGGCCCCGGAAACCCGGATTTCGCCTGAGAGCGGCACGCCGCCCTGGATGACGAGCCTATCCATTCGCCGCCTCCTCGGGGGTGAGCGTACGCATCGACAGCGCGTGAATCTCCGCTCGCATGCGCTCGCCGAGCGCCGCGTAGACCAGTTGATGGCGCTGCACGCGACTCTTGCCGCGGAACGCTTCGCTCACGATGAGCGCCTCGAAATGCTGCCCGTCGCCTGCAACGCGCACCTCCTCGCACTGCATTCCATTTTCGATGTAGCTTTGAACCTGCTCGGGTGTCACCATGCTAGTGCCTCAGTTTGTATCCGCTCCTGAGCAACGCGAGCGTCAGTCCGGAAACCACGCCCAGAAAAACCGTCGCCACGGCGAGGCTCTGAAACGGGTCGACGTCAGAGACCCCGAAAAAGCCGTAGCGAAATCCGTCAATCATGTAGAAAAACGGGTTGAAATGCGAGAGCTTCTGCCAGAAAGCGGGCAGCGAATGGATCGAATAGAACACTCCCGAAAGAAAAGTCAGAGGCATGATGAGGAAGTTCTGGAAGGAGGCGACCTGGTCGATCTTTTCCGCCCAGATGCCGGCGATCATCCCGAGCGCGCCGAGAACGGCGCTTCCGGAGAAGGCAAACGCGACGATCCACAGCGGGTGGCGGAATCCGATCTCGACGAAGGGCAGCGTCACCAGCAGCACCGCCGCGCCCACCACCATCCCGCGGACGACTGCGGCGAGCACGTAGGCAGCGAAAAACTCCCAGTAGGCAACGGGCGGCAGCAACACGAAGATGATATTGCCCGTGATCTTGGACTGGATCAGAGATGAAGAACTGTTGGCAAAGGCGTTCTGCAGCAAGGACATCATCACCAGTCCCGGGACGAGAAATGCAGCATACGGAATCGCGTCGTACATCCGCACCCGGCCTTCCATGACGTGGCCGAAGATGAAAAGAAAAAGGGCGGCGGTGAGCACCGGCGCGCCTATCGTCTGGGTACTGACTTTCCAGAACCGCAGCACTTCCTTGTACAGCAAGGTCGGAAACCCGCTCATGACCGCTGCATCACGTCCACGAACACGTCCTCGAGGTCGGGCTGCATCAACTCCATTTCCTCGATGCGGCAGCCTGCTTTGCGGATGCAGGCGAGCGTCTGCTCGACATCGTCAAAACCCTTCAGCCGCAGCACGTGGCCTGTCGCCGCGCTGCCGTGCTCGAGCGCGCGGAGCTCAGCGGGAAGCTCACCGACCAGACGCAAGCGAAGGAACAGATGGTGCACGCGTTTGAGCAGGTTGGACGTGGAATCGAGCGCGACGACGCGTCCCTGTTTCAGCATCGCTATGCGTTCGCAAAGCGCCTCGGCTTCCTCAAGATAGTGCGTCGTGAGGACGATGGTGTGGCCGTCACGGTTGAGTCTCTGGATGAATTGCCACAGCGCCTGGCGAAGCTCCACGTCGACGCCCGCGGTCGGTTCGTCGAGGACGATCACCGGCGGCTTGTGCACCAGCGCTTGCGCCACGAGCACCCGCCGCTTCATCCCGCCCGAGAGCGCGCGCATGTTGACCTCGGCCTTCGATTCAAGGTCGAGGTGCTGCATCACCTCTTCGATCCACGCGCCGTTGTCGCGCATCCCGAAGTAACCGGATTGAATGCGCAAGGTCTCGCGCACGGTAAAGAACGGATCGAAGACGAGCTCCTGCGGCACGACCCCGAGGGAGCGGCGCGCAGCGCGGTAATCCGCGCGTACGTCGTAGCCCATGATGCGGGCCGAGCCCCGGTCGGCGCGCACGAGGCCCGCAAGGACACTGATCAGGGTGGTCTTTCCGGCCCCGTTGGGCCCGAGCAAGCCGAAGAACTCCCCCTGCCGAACGACGAGGTCGATCCCCGAGAGCGCCTGCAGATCGCCGAAGCGCTTGTGAACGTCGCGGAGTTCGATCGCGGCGGTCATTCCCTTGGGTCACCCGCGCGAGGGATCAGCCGGGTGCCGATTCGAGCAGCTCGGAGACTCCGTAGAGCTTGGCGAGGTTCTGCATCGCGGCGGGTAAGTTGACGAGGCGCAGCCCGGTCTTGCTCTCTGCGGCCCGACGCAGCCACTCGAGGGCGAGGGCCACCGCGGCGGAATCGACTTCGGTCACGTTGCGAAAATCGATCACGCGCGCTCCCTGGCCGAGGTGCTCTTCCACCGCGCCGATCAGCCCGGGAACGGTGTCCAGGGTCACCGCACCTTCGAGAACGAGCGAATCGCCGTCGCGCTTGATCACGTCTTGCCCGCTTTGGGGCGCTCCGGCTGGCGGTTTTTCTCGACGAGCGATTTGATCAAGCCATCCACGCCACGATCGCGAACTTCGCTTGCAAAGGTGTCCCGGTAGGTTGTCACCAGACTCACGCCACCGACCTTGACGTCGTAGACTTTCCACCCGTCGGGAGTCTTTTCCATCTCGTAGTCGATGGAGACCGGCTGGGACGAGCCCGATTGTTTCACGTCGGATTTCACCGTCACCTCGGTGTCCTCGGGCTTCGCGCGCAGGGGCTTGTAGTCGATCTGCTGATCGCGAAAGTTGGAGAGCGCGGTCGAATAGGTACGAACCAACAGGGTCTTGAATTCCCCCGCGAGGTTCTTTTGCTGGTCCGGCGAGGCGAGCCGCCAGTTGCGTCCCATGGCGATCCGGGTCATCCGGATGAAGTCGAAGTGCGGGACGATCTTGGTGTCTATCAGGTCGGCCACCTTCTTCGTATCACCCGACTGAATGTCCTTGTCCCTCTTGAGGATTGCGACAACCTCCTCGGTAATCGATTTCACCAGGACGTCGGGCGCGAGCGCCTCGGCCTGAGCGAGCGGGATCAGCAACGCAAGGAGCGCGCAGAACGGGATTTTCATGGTGACGGGCAGGCTACTTGGCAGGTTCATCATCGGGTTCTTCCTTCTCCCTCGGCGGATCTCCGTCGTAGACAAGGTTGCGGCGGCGCTGCAACCAGGCGTCACGAACGAACGAATATTTGTCGAGCGCGGCCGAGTCGATCACGCTCGAAGCATCGAGAAGATTGGCTCGATTGCTGATCGCGCGCGTTGCATAGAGCGAGTTGTGCACGGGGACTCCGTCGATCTGGAATACGAGATCGGCGCGCGTGTCGAGCAGCAGTCCGAAACCGTCGCGGATGGTGGACGGACCGAGGATCGGCAGAACCAGATACGCTCCGCTGCCGAAACCCCAAGAGCCCAAGGTCTGGCCGAAGTCCTCGTTGTGTTTTTGCATTCCCACGTCGGAAGCGGCATCGAAGATGCCGGCGATCCCCCACGTCGAATTGAACAGGACCCGGCCGAAATCCTCGAGGCCCTGCTGGAACTTGCCCTGCAACACGTCGTTCACCGAAATCCAGACATCATCGAGATTGGAAAAGAAATTGGAAACTCCGGTGCGAAGGATTCCCGGCACCACCGCACGATAAGCTTTCGCCACCGGCTTGATGACGGCCACGTCCGCGGCATCGTTGAAGCTGAACATCGCCCGGTTGAACGGCTCGAGGGGATCGGCCGGATTGCCCCCGGAGGTGGCGCAGCCTGCCAGCGTTCCCGCCAGGAGCAACGCCGCGCACAACTTTTTCGCCTTTGTCACGCGGTCGGTTTCCAATCCTTACTTCTTGCCGTCCCCCTCGGCGGCTTTATTGTACAGGAACTGACCAATCAAATTTTCCAGCACGACCGCGGACTGCGTGAGTTTCAGGGTATCGCCACCTTTCAAGTTCACGGTATCGCCACCGGCCGACAGGCCGATGTACTGCTCGCCGAGCAGTCCCGAAGTCAGGATCTTGGCGGAGCTATCCTTGGGGAACTTGAAACGGCCGTCGATGTTCAGGGCAACCACCGCCTCGAAGCTCTCGTTGTCGAAGCGGATATCACCGACCCGGCCAACGACGACGCCGGCGCTCTTTACCGGCGCTCTGACCTTCAGCCCGCCGATGTTTTCGAACTTGGCGTTGATCTGATACGCATCCGCCGCCGAAAACGAAGCGAGATTCGCCACCTTCAGCGACAGGAACAGCATCGCGCCGATGCCGATCACCGCAAAGATCCCGACCCACAGGTCCAACTCTTTTCGCGTCATCATGATTTAGAGTCCTCTAAACATCAGTGCCGTCAATACGAAATCGAGTGCGAGGATCGCGAGCGACGAAGTGACTACCGTGCGCGTGGTCGCACCCGACACGCCCTCGGCCGTCGGCGGCGCATCATACCCCTCATAGACTGCGATCCAGGTCACCGCGACGCCGAACACCAGGCTCTTGATCACCCCGTTCAAGACGTCTTGGCGAAAATCCACCGCCGCCTGCATCTGCGACCAGAACGAGCCTTCATCGACGCCGATCAGCCGCACCCCGACGAGGTAGCCGCCGAACACCCCCATCGCGGAAAATAGCGCAGCGAGCAAGGGCATGGAAATCACCCCGGCCCAAAAGCGGGGCGCGACCACGCGGGCGATCGGATCCACAGCCATCATCTCCATCGCCGAAAGCTGCTCGGTTGCTTTCATCAATCCGATCTCGGCGGTGATCGCGCTGCCCGCGCGGCTGGCAAAGAGTAGTCCCGCGACGACCGGGCCAAGCTCGCGCACCAGCGAAAGGCTGACGAGCACCCCGAGCGCCTCAGCGGAACCGTAGCGCACCAGCGTGTCGTAACCCTGCAAACCCAGGACCATCCCGACGAACAGCCCCGATACGAGAATGATGACGAGCGACATCACCCCGGTGAAATAAATCTCGCGTATCGTAAGATGAAAGCGTCGGAAGCTCGGCCCCGACTCCTTGAGCGTGACCCACAGGAAGCGGCACGCGAACCCCAGACGCCAGATCCAGTTGTTGACGATGCGCGCCCCAAGCGCACGCAGGAGCTCGGCGATGCGCCGCATCATTGCGCGAGCAGATCCTGCCGATAGTCCGGCGCCGGATAGTGGAACGGCACCGGCCCGTCAGGCTCGCCGTAGACGAACTGGCGAAGCGACGCGAGTCCCGCCGCGCGCACTTCGTCGGGCGTGCCCTGAAATTCGACCTTTCCGGCGGACATGTAATAGACATAGTCGACCAGCTCGAGCGCTTCGGCCACGTCATGGGTCACGACGATCGAGGTTGCGCCGAGGGCGTCGTTGAGCCGGCGGATCAGCTGGCCAATGACCCCGAGGGAGATCGGGTCGAGGCCCGTAAACGGCTCGTCGTAAAGCATCAGCATCGGGTCGAGCGCGATCGAGCGCGCGAGCGCCACGCGCCGCGCCATGCCGCCGGAGAGCTCCGAGGGCATGAGATCGGCGGCCGAGCGCAATCCCACCGCCTGCAGTTTCATGAGCGCGAGGTCGCGAATGAGCGATTCGGACAAGTCCGTGTGCTCGCGCATCTGAAACGCCACATTGTCGAACGAGGACATGTCGGTGAACAGGGCGCCAAACTGGAATAACATGCCCATCTTGCGCCGCAGTGCAAAAAGCTCGGCATCGCTGAGCTTGTTCACGACGCGTCCGGCGACGCGAATTTCGCCTCGGTCGGGAAAAAGCGCCCCGCCGATCAGGCGAAGCAGCGTCGTTTTCCCGCAACCGGACAAGCCCATGATAGCCACCACTTTGCCCTTGGGAACGACGAGGTTGATGTCCTTCAGGACCTGGCGCTCGTCGTAGCTGAACGTGACGTTGTCGACCTCGACCAGGTTGCTTGTCGCCACGGTGTCCTGCATGGAATACGCGGAAGGGCGAATTCTAGCACTACAAAAGTGCGCGGCGACAATTTGGACCGTATTCCAACCGACCGCACGCGAGCGGATGAAGTTCCATTGTGAAAGGGTGCCGTCTTTGCGCTATCATCGGCGCAATCTTAAAAAGGGCTTGTCCGCCTTATGCCCGAGCCGTTGGTTCGATTCCACGGAGTGAACAAGAGCTTCGGGCGCGCGGACGTGTTGCGCGGGATCGATCTCGATGTTCCCTCGGGCAAATGCCTGGGCTTGGCCGGTTTGAACGGCGCCGGCAAGACCACGTTGATCAAATGCCTGCTCGATTTTTGCGACCTCGATTCGGGCTCGATCGAAGTTCACGGCGTCACGCATCGCCGCCCTCAGGCTCGCGCCCGCCTGGCGTTTCTACCCGAACGGTTCATCGCCCCCTATTTTCTCACGGGTCGCGAGTTCATCGCGATGATGCTGCGGCTGTTCCAATGCCGATACGAAGAGGAGCGCGTTCACGCGATGTTTGCCTCGCTTGACCTGGACGTCGCCGCTCTGGAAAAGCCGGTGCGCACCTATTCCAAGGGCATGACTCAGAAGCTGGGACTCGCCGCCTGCTTCCTTTCGGAGCGCGATCTCTACGTTCTGGATGAACCGATGAGCGGCCTGGACCCCAAGGCTCGCGCCTGCGCCAAGGACCGGATGCTGAAGCTCACGTCCGAAGGGCGGACTGTGCTTTTCACCTCGCATTCGCTCGCCGATATCGAGGAAGTTTGCGACGACATGACCGTCCTGCACCGGGGAACGCTTGCCTACACCGGCGCGCCTCGAGGACTGTGCGAGCGCCACGGGGAGTCGTCGCTGGAGCGCGCCTTCCTCAAATGTATCGACGCCCATGCCTGAGAAGACCAATCCCAGCCTGCTGATCGTCGACGACGATCCGCTCATCACCGAAACCCTGGCCTACGCCCTCGGAAAGGATTTCGATGTGATGGTGAGCGATTCGCGCCAGCACGCCGTGAGTCTTCTCAGGCAACTCGACGATGCGCCGCAGCTCGCGCTGGTCGACCTCGGCTTGCCGCCCGTGCCGCACCGACCCGACGAAGGCTTCCAGCTCATCAGCGACCTGCTCGCACACTCACCGACGATGAAAATCCTGGTGCTCTCGGGCCAGAACGACGCCGCGAACGCCCGGCACGCGCGTACGCTCGGCGCCGCGGAGTTCGTCGCCAAGCCCTGCGACCCGGAGAATCTCAAGAAAATCCTGCTGCACGCGCTGCAGTTTCGCGCGGCCGAGATCTCGGGAGAGGGAATCGCGGACAGCGATCCTCTGGTTGGCAGGAGCCCTGCCCTTCAGAAATTGAAGAGTCAAATCAGCCAATACGCCGACTCTCCCTTCCCGGCGCTCATCGAGGGCGAATCCGGAACCGGCAAGGAGGTCGTGGCGAACCTGCTGCACCGCCTTTCGTGGCGGCGCGTGAAACCCTGGTTCGCGCTCAACTGCGCGGCGATCGCGCCGACCCTGGTCGAGCCAACGCTGTTCGGCTATACCAAGGGCGCATTTACCGGCGCAACACAGAACAAATCGGGCTATTTCGAAGATGCAAGCGACGGGACCTTGTTTCTCGACGAAATCGGCGAGCTTCCGCTCGAGCTGCAGGCCAAGCTCCTGCGTGTGCTCGAGAACGGCGAGTTCCAGCGCGTCGGCGAGACACAGCAGCGTTTCTCCCGTGCGCGGGTGATCGCCGCCACCAATCGCGATCTGCGTCAGGAAGTCCGGAGGGGAAATTTCCGCGCCGACCTGTATCACCGGCTATCGGTGTTTACGATCGAGGTGCCGTCGTTGCGCGAGATGGACGACGACCGCGCACTACTGCTCGAGCACTACCGCAAGTTCTACGCGGAACAGGCGAAGCTTCCGCCGTTTGCCCTCGACGACGAGGCACAGAAGGCCTGGCGCGACTATCACTTTCCCGGAAACGTCCGAGAGTTGCGCAACGTCGTCATCCGGCTGACCACCAAGTATGCCGGTCAAAAGCTGTCTACCGCGGAACTCGAGCCCGAATTCGATCTGGAAGTACAGGCCGATGGGGGACCCGGGTTGCCGTCGGATCCGGGGACGCTCATAGACCAGGCGCAGCGCCACCTGCAGCGCGAGCGCAGCTTCAATCTCGACCAGATGCTCAGGGCCTGGGAACAGGGCTATATCGAGGCGGCGATGAAGCTCACGCGAGGCAACGTCAGCCAGGCGGCGAAAATGCTCGGCATCAACCGCACGACCTTGTACTCCCGCATGGAATCGGCGCAGAAGCAGCCATAGACACGGCCGCCCGCGCCGGGAGGGAATCTCGATGTATCTGGAGCACTTCGGGCTGAAAGAGGCGCCGTTCCGCATCACGCCTCATACCGATTTTTTCTTTCAGGGGGCCAACCGGGGCGCGACGCTCGAAGCACTGCTCTACGCCATCACCCATGACGAAGGCATCGTCAAGGTTTCGGGCGAAGTCGGCAGCGGCAAGACGATGCTCTGCCGAGTGCTGATGGAACGCCTGCCTGCGACGGTCGAAACCATTTATCTCGCCAATCCGTCTCTGTCGCGTGACGAAATCCTCTTCGCGATCGGCGACGAGTTGAAGCTCGAGTTGGAGAAGGACCGCCTGACGCGGGTCCTGCGCTCCCTGCAGGAACGTCTTCTCCAGCTTTACGCCGAAGGCCGGCGGGTGGTGGTGCTCATCGACGAGGCGCACGCGATGCCCGAGGAAACGCTCGAGGAGATCCGGTTGTTGTCGAATCTCGAATCCAACCGCCACAAGCTGCTGCAGATCGTGCTGTTCGGGCAGCCGGAGCTCGACGAGCACCTGGACACGGCCGGCATGCGGCAGCTGAAGGAACGCATTACGCACAGTTTTCGGCTCGAGCCCCTGGTGCGAAGCGATATCGAAAACTACATTGATTTCCGCATGCGCGCAGCGGGCTACCGGGGCCCCAAGGTGTTTAACCGGCAGGCGGTCAAGCTCATCGCCAACGCCTCACAGGGTCTCACGCGCCGAGTCAATATTCTTTCGGACAAGGCCCTGCTTGCGGCCTTCGCAGCCGGCACCCATGCCGTCACTCAAGCTGAGGCCAAAAGGGCGGTGCGCGACACCGAGTTTTATCGAACGCGGACCGGCGTGCGAAGGATCTCGATCGGCGCGGCTACACTCGCAACAGGCCTTGTGCTCGGATGGGGAACACACATGCTCCTTCCGGCCAGTCGGTCAGACAGTGCGCCTGGCCCCACGCCGGCCGCAGCGAGCACCGCCGCTCGGTCCGCGAAAGCGGCGATACCCATTGTTTCAGGCTTGTCTCTGTCCGCGAGCGCAGACGCGTCGGCACTCAGACGAAGCGCGGAAACCCCGACACTCACGCAACCGACGTCTCCCGAGCGAGGGGAGCTCGCCCGTGGCCGCTTTACCGCAACCCAGGAGTGGCTGCGGGGCGCGCCGGGAGATCACTACGCAATCCAGTTGGCTATTGTCAATTCAAAAGAACTAGGGCAACTGGAAGACTTCTTGCTTCGAGCTTCTCAGGTTCTGCCGGTTGGCGAGCTTTTGGTCTACAGCGTGAAGATCGACGGCCAGCAATACTATCGTGCCGCGTACGGATCCTATGCGAGCCCGGAGCAAGCGCTGGCCGCCATAAAAGGGCTGCCGCCGCTGTTTTCCGCGTACCATCCGTATTACCGGAGCGTGGAGAGAATGCGCAGCCAGAATCGCCAATAAAATCGCCGCCAGTTTGTACAGCCGTAGAAGTTCTAAGGGGAGTGACGTAAAAGTTCTTTTGGTTTGTGAAATCAGCTTGTTACGTGGTACTGTTATACTGCTCCGGAAAAATGTGCCAAGTCAGGTAAGAAAGGGAATCGGAGGCCACCTTGCGACGCATTTCGATGGCGGGTTTTGTACTTGCGCTGGGCGCATGCGCCCACGCGCCGATTCAACAGTCGAATTCGCACCTTCGTTCCGACGAGTCGGCGCCTTCAGGAACCGTGCCGGCTCCCATACAGATCTCAACGATCCTGCCCAAACCTAGGCCCACCCAGCGGCCCGAGACCTACACTATCGTAGTCAACGGCGTCAAAGTGCAGGAGCTGCTGTTCGCTCTCGCCCGCGACGCCAAGCTGAACATAGACGTCAATCCGGGCATCGCGGGAACAGTCACGATGAATGCGATCGACCAGACCTTGCCGCAGCTTCTGACGCGCATCTCCAAGCAGGTCGATATGCGCTGGGAACTGGACGGCCCCAACCTGATCGTGATGCCCGATTCCCCCTATCTGCACATTTACAAGATCGATTACGTCAACATGGAGCGCACCTCCGTGGGGACGATCGGTGTTTCCTCGCAAATCGGGAGCGGCACCGGTACCACCGGCGGCGGAGGCGGCGGAGGCGGCGCCAACGGCTCCACCACCACAGTGCGCGTGACCTCCGACAACAAGTTCTGGGCCACGCTGGAAAAGAACGTCAAGGACATCCTTCAACAGACCGACAAGCTATTACCCGCCGGGGCCCCCCAGCCGGCACCTGTTCAATTGGCGCAGGGTGGACTGAGCGCCGCCCCTCCAGCGCCGACCGTGCCCAATGTCACTTTTCGGGAGGCGGCATCGGTCATCGTCAATGCCGAAGCGAGCATCGTTATCGTGCGCGCAACTTCGCGACAGCATGAAAAGATCCAGGAGTTTTTCGATCAAGTATTGGCAAATGTGAAGCGCCAGGTGCTGATCGAGGCGACGATCGCCGAAGTGCAGCTGAATAACGAGTATCAGCAGGGAATCGACTGGTCGGCCATAACAGGCAGGATCGGGAGCGGGACTAGGATTGCACTCAACCAGGTGGCCGGAGGAACTGTTTCAAGCACGGCCACGTTCCCTGCCGGCATTGTGGGAGCAACGACCGGGACAGGTCTTCCGAGCGCACCGACGTTCCCGAACCTCTTCACAATCGCCGGCGGCGGGGGGAGATTTGCCGGGGTCATTCAGTTGCTTGAATCCTTCGGAACGGTACGCGTGCTCTCGAGTCCGAAACTCTCGGTTCTCAACAATCAAACCGCGCTCTTGCGGGTTGTCGACAACATTGTGTACTTCAACGTTCAGGTGAGCATCGCTGCCGGAAATCTGAACTCAAATGCCGTGACTGCCACCAATACAACCCCGGTCACCGTACCTGTGGGCTTCGTGATGAATATCACTCCTCAGATAAGCGACAACGACACGATCCTGTTGAACGTGAAGCCGACCACAACGCGGCTGGTAAAATTCATCGCAGATCCGAATCCTGCGCTGGCACAGGCAGGGGTGCAGAATCTGGTTCCGCAGCTGCGCATGCGCGAGATGGAGTCGCTGATCAAGGTCAACAGCGGCCAGATCGCCGTGCTGGGCGGCTTGATCGAGGATTCGGTCAACGACGTCGAAGACACCATACCGATCATCAATAGCATCCCCATCCTCAGTTCGATCTTCAGCTCGCGCAACCGCAACAACACCAAGACCGAACTCGTCATCTTTCTCCGCCCGGTGGTCGTGAAGGATCCGAGTATTGACGGCGATTTCCGCTCTTACCGCTCGATGCTGCCCGGCGAGAATTTCATTTCGCAGCCCAACGCCGGCAAAGCGGGGGCGCCTCAGTTCTCACGATGAGCCTGCTCCTCGAAGCCCTGAAGAAGGCCGAGCTCGCCAAGCAGGTCGCAAAGGCGGACGCACCCCCTTCCCAGCCCGAGCCCGCGCCTACGCCGTTCGAGCCCGCTCCCCGGGTGTTCACCCGCGAGAAGTTGCCAGACATCACGCGGCCGCTGGAGATTCTCACCGACGATTTGCCCTCCTCGGAGCCGAATGCCGGAGAGACGACCGAGGCAAGGCCTGAATTGTCGCTGCAGGAACAGGAAACGTTCGAAGCGTCGGCGCAGGCTTTGCCTTCGATGGATGAGTCCGCGCGCATCGACGAGCGCGCCCAGGCGCAACAGCTTTTTCAGGTAAAAGAGATGGACTACAACCCGCGTCGTCCGTTCTACCTCACGCTAGGGGCGCTTGCACTGGTCGGATTGGGCTATGCTGGCTACGTATGGTGGCAAATGCGCCCGAAGACGAGTTTGGTTCGGACGGACGCGCAGCCCGCCATCGCCGCGCGGGTTCAGCCCGCGGCCCCGCAGACTCCCGCGGTTGCGCCACCCGAACTCAACTCCGCACCCACGGCAACCGCATCGGGAGCGCAGGCTCCCGTACCCGCACCGGCGCGCACCGGAATTCCTGCGATCCCTCCCATACAGCCTGTGCGACCGCCGCGTCCGCGTGCCTCCGGTCCATCCTCACCGCGACCCGAGCCTTCTTCCGAGGCAATCGGGTTCGCTTCGCCCCGCGCAGGCGCCGCGCTTGCACCGATTGCGATCAACGCACCTACACTGAGCATTGACCCCCAGGTCGAGCAGGCCTATCAGGCGCTGCAGAGAAACGATCTCGCTGCCGCTCGCGACGGCTACCAGCGGGCGCTCTCACGCGAGCCGACCAATCGCGACGCCTTGCTCGGCCTTGCCGCCATCGACGTGCGCGGCGGTCAGCTCGGCGCGGCCGAAGCGCGCTACCTCAAGCTGCTCGAAATGGATCCGCGGGACAGCCAGGCGGTGGCGAGCCTCATTGCGCTGCGAGGCCAGCTCGACCCGGTGGCCTCCGAGAGCCGTCTCAAGACGCTGATCGCAACCCAGCCGGAGTCCGCGCATCTGCACTTCTCGCTCGGCAATCAATACGCCCAGCAGTCGCGCTGGAGCGAAGCGCAGGCGGCGTATTTCAAGGCCTACTCGGTCGATCCGGAAAATGCCGACTACGCGTTCAACCTCGCCGTCAGCCTGGACCAATTGCGGCAGAAAAAGCCTGCGCTGGAGTACTACCAGCGCGCGCTCACTCTGGCCGACAAGCGCGCTGCGAGCTTCGATCCCGCCCAGGCGCGGTCGCGCGTACAGGAGCTGAGCAAATAGCCCGCTCAATGAACTCGCCGCGCCTCAGCGCTCAGACGGTCTCTCCGCAGGCCAAGCGCCATATCGGGCAGATTCTGATTTCGCAGGGGATCCTCACCGAGGATCAACTCCGCATCGCCTTGCTCGAGCAGCTCAAGACCCATCAGCCGGTCGGCAAGCTCCTCGTAAATCTCGGCTTCGTATCCGAGGCGACGCTGCGCGATGCCTTGTCCGAGAAGCTCGGGCTGCAGAGCGTGGACCTCACGCAGATCGTCGTCGACTCGATGGCGCTGAAGCTCGTGCCGCGCGATTTCGCAAAGCGCCACACCATATTCCCGGTCGCGCTCGACCGCGAGGCGCGCAAGCTCATCGTCGCCCTGGCCGACACGAACAACATCGTGGCGCTCGACCAGGTGCGGGCGCAATTGCGCGGCGAGTTTGCCCTGGAGACGCGGCTCGCGGGCGAAGGCGAAATCGGCCGGGCGATCGACCAGTACTACGGCCACGACTTCTCGATCGACGGCATCCTGCACGAGATCGAGACCGGCGAGATCGATTACCAGAGCCTGCAGGCGACCGGCGACGCCTACTCGCAGCCCGTGGTACGCCTCATCTCGGCGCTGCTCGCCGATGCCGTCGAGCGCGGTTCCTCGGATATTCACTTCGAGCCGGAGCAGAATTTCCTGCGTATCCGCTATCGTATCGACGGAGTGCTGCGCCAGATCCGCTCGCTGCACAAAACGTACTGGCCGGCGATGGCGGTGCGCATCAAAGTGATGTCGAAGATGAACATCGCCGAAACGCGCGCGCCGCAGGACGGCCGCATCTCGCTGACCCTTACCGGCAGGGCAGTCGACTTCCGCGTTTCGTCGCAGGTGACTACCCACGGCGAGAACATCGTGCTGCGCATTCTCGACCGGCAGAAGGGGATCGTTCCGCTCGATGGCCTGGGGCTGGACGCGAGCCAGCTGCAGCTGCTCAAGAAGATGATCGCGCGGCCCGAAGGCATCATCCTGGTGACCGGCCCCACCGGCAGCGGCAAGACGACGACGCTCTATTCGGTGCTCAACCACATCAACAACGACGGCCTCAACATCATGACCCTGGAGGACCCGGTCGAGTATCCCATGACCCTGATCCGCCAGACCTCGGTCAACGAGGCGGCCAAGATGGATTTCGGCAACGGCATACGCTCGCTCATGCGGCAGGACCCCGACGTGATCCTGGTGGGCGAGATTCGCGACGAGGACACGGCGACCATGGCGTTCCGCGCCGCGATGACGGGCCACCAGGTCTATTCGACCCTGCACACCAATTCGGCGATAGGAGTGATTCCGCGGCTGCTCGACATCGGCATCGTCCCCGACATCCTCGCCGGCAACATCATCGGAGTAGTGGCGCAACGCCTGGTTCGCAGGCTTTGCAAGCATTGCAAGCAGGCTCATCAGGCCAACGCCGGCGAATGCAGCATGCTCGCGGTCAAACCCGAGCGTCCGCCTACGCTGTACCGGGCCGTGGGCTGCGACCAGTGCGACTATCAGGGCTACCGGGGCCGCATGGCCATCATCGAGATTCTCAAGATGGACGGCGAGCTCGACGAGCTGATCGCACACCGCGCCACCGGCCGGGAATTGCTTAAGGCGGCCCTGGCCAAGGGATTTCGCACGCTTGCCGACGACGGTACTCGCCGGGTTCTCGACGGCTCGACCGCGCTCGATGAGCTGATGCGCGTGGTCGACCTCACCGACCGGATGTAGCCCCAGCCGGCGCGGCACGCGGGCGAGCGAGTTCAGGAATGGCACTCTTCACCTACAAGGCCGTAGATACCCGGGGCAAGTCCATTCTGGGCCAGATCGAGGCGATAAATCTGGTCGACCTCGAACTGCGCTTGAAACGCATGGGGCTCGACCTGGTGCGGGGCGGGCCGACCAGCCGCGGGGGGAGCCTGCTTCGCATGGGCGCGATCAAGCGCTCGGAGCTCATCAACTTCTGCTTCCACATGGAACAGCTCGTCGGTGCCGGGGTGCCGCTCGTTGAATCGCTGATCGACCTGCGCGACAGCATCGAGAACGCGCGATTTCGCGAAGTGATTTCCGGCGTCCTCGAAAGCATCCAGGGCGGGCAGCGCCTGTCGCAGTCTCTTGCGCAATATCCGCAGATTTTCAATCCGGTCTTTACGAGTCTGGTGCGCGCCGGGGAAGAGACTGGAAAGCTCGCCCAGGTGTTGAAGAGCCTGGTAGAGAACCTGAAATGGGAAGACGAGCTGGCCGAGCACATGAAGAAGCTCATCATGTACCCCGCGTTCGTGGGGTCGATCGTGGTGATGGTGACTTTCTTCCTGATGATCTACCTGGTGCCGCAGATGGTCGGCTTTATCAAGAACATGGGCCAGCAGATCCCTCTGCAAACGCGCATCCTGATCGAAGTCTCCGCGTTTTTGGTCGGCTATTGGTGGGCAGTGCTCGCTGCGCCGTTCATCCTTTTCTTCGCAGTCAGAATGGCGGCCCAGGCCAACCCCTCGGTGCGCTACCAGCTCGATCGCTTGAAACTTTCGCTTCCGGTGGCGGGTGACATCATGCGCAAGATCATTCTGTCGCGCTTCGCCAGTATTTTCGCTCTCATGTACTCATCGGGCATCACCATCCTGGATGCGATCCGCAGCTCCGAGGAGATCGCCGGGAATCTGGTCATCCAGCAGGGCCTGAAACTTGCGGGACAGCAGATCGGCGAAGGCAAGAACGTCACCACGGCATTCCAGGAGGTCGGCCTCTTCCCGCCGCTCGTGGTGAGAATGCTGCGGGTGGGCGAGACGACCGGCGCGCTCGATACCGCGCTTCTGAACGTGTCCTACTTCTACAACCGGGAAGTGCGCGAATCGATCGCCAAGATCCAGGTCCTGATCGAGCCGGCGCTCACGGTGGTCCTCGGCGCGATACTCGGCTGGGTGATGCTCTCCGTTCTCGGGCCGATTTACGACGTCATCAGCAAGCTCAAGGTATAAAACCGTGCCGCACAAGCGCCTCCTCTACTTCACCTCCCAGCGGGCCACCGCATATCTGTGGGAGAAGGGCGAATTGCAGAAGGAAGGCGTCTTCGGCACGAACGAGAAAGGCGCTGGCGAATTCTCCAGATACGTCGCCGGCGCCCCACAGAGCCTTTTCTATGTCCTCGCGGACGTGGTGGAGGAGGATTTCTTCCAGGAGAACATCCCCTACGTGCGCGGCTCGGACCGGCGCACTCTGCTAGCACGCAAGCTCGCCCAGCGATACCGGGACACGTCGCTTGCCGTCACGATTTCGCTAGGCTCGGAGAATCACGCAGGCCGGCGCGAGGAGCGGATCCTTTACACTTCGTTTACCAATACGCAGCAATTCCAGCCCTGGCTCGCGGCTTTGCGTTCGAACAACGCCCGGGTGGTCGGTGTATTTTCAGTCGCCCTCGTCGCGGCTTCGGTAGGAAAGCGGCTCGGTTTCAAGGCCAGCCGGTACGTCATGGTGAGCCTGGAGCAGGCCGGCTTGCGGCAGAGCTACATCGAGAACGGTCGCATCCGCTTTTCGCGCATCGGTCGCGCGGACTTCTCCGATCCTCGTGCGATCGCTCATGATTGCGCGGCGGAATCGGTCCGGACACAGCAGTATCTCGCCAACGCGCGCATCCTGCCGCGCGAAGGCCCGCCCCTGGACGTGCTCGTGCTTGCGCCGGGCAAGGACAAGGCGCTATACGACGCGGCGTGCGTCAGTTCGTCTAGGTTGCGCTTCAACGTGCAGGACATCGGCAAGCTGAGCAGGGTCGTGGGCCTCAAATCGGCGCCGGCTGAAACCCTCGCAGAAGCCCTGTTCATGCACGTGCTCGCCGAGTCCTCGCCTCGCCAACAATTCGCGGACGAAGGCCTGCGCCATTTTTACTATCTTTGGCGCTGGCGCGTGGCCCTGGTCACCGCGGGAGCTGCGGTATTCGGCTCTTGCCTCCTGCTCTCGGTGTCCAATCTCCTCGACATGTATCAGCTCGACCAGCGGGCCGTGGCGGATCGTCAGCAAGAAACGCGCGCGACCGAGGAGTACACGCGGCTGCAGGCCAGATTTCCCAAAACGCCGACCTCCGCCGAGAACCTCAAGGCCATCGTCAAGAATTACCAGGCGCTATTGAGAGAAAGCGCCTTCCCGGGCAACATGTTCGTCGAGATCAGCGAAGCGGTGACCGCCCTGCCGCAAGTCGAGATCGACAAAATCGACTGGGAAGTGACGAAGGCCTCGTCGGGCGGCGACGCATCCAAGGCTGCGCCCGCCCGGCCCGGGCCGGCGGGTTCCAGTCAGAGCGCGACCGAAACCCAGATTCAGACCGCCGAGATTTCCGGCAAGCTGGTTGTGCCGCAGGCCTCGGACTACCGCGCCGTCACCGCGCTCGTCACCCAGTTCACCGACGCGCTCCGGCGACGACCCGGGACCGAAGTGACGCGCACTCAGTTGCCTTTCGACCTCAACGCGGAGAAGAGCATCAGCGGCGATATCGGGGCGGCGAGGGTCGAGGAAGTACCGCGATTTTCGGTCACGCTGAGCAGGCGGCGAAGCCTGTGAAAATCAGTTCAGGCGACCTCAAGCAACTGCGCGCGCCGCTGGCTCTGGCGGTGGTGCTGTTTGCGCTTGGCGCGGCGTGCCTCATCAGCAGCAACTACTATCTGGACGCCGCGAAAAAGACCCAGGGCGCGACACGATTGAGCCGCGTGGCGGCCCAGGAACGGGTGCTGAGGGTGTCGGAAGAAGAGCGCGAAATCCGCAGTAACCTTATTTACTACGATCAGATGCGCGAGCGCGGCGTAGTGAGCGAGCAAAACCGGATCGACTGGATCGAGACGATCGCGAGAATCAAGAGGGACCGAAAGCTCTTCGAGATCAAATACAGGATTGAAGCTCAAAGAGGGCTGGACTATGCCGGGATCAGCTCGACCGGCGCCGGCGATTTCACGGTCAGCCGCATGAAACTCGACATGCTGCTGCTGCATGAAAATGACCTGCTGGATTTTCTATCCGATCTGCAAGCCGCGCGGAGAGGATTCGTATCGGTGCGCCAATGCACGGTGACACGGATCGACCGCGAGGCGCCGTCAGCCCCAACCGCGCTGCAACCGCGCCTGCGGGCCGAGTGCCAGGTCGACCTGGTATCAGTGAAAGGGATAAAACCCGCGTGAACCCCTTGCGCAAGCCGGGCAAGCAGTCGGAGAGCGCATGAACGGACATGTAAGGCTGCTCTTTGCCTTCGCGTTGTTGCTCGCATCCGCCGCGGGTCCCGTCGTGGCCGATGAGAATCTTGGGCGCCTATTCTTCACGCCTCAGCAGCGCCAGGATCTAGATCGCCGTCGCCAGGCCAACATCCAGGAGTCCGCCGTGACCGCCAACAGCTTCGTAACGGTCAACGGCCAGGTGTCGCGCACTTACGGCAAGACCACCGTCTGGGTCAACGGCGTCCCGCAGGAAACCACCGGAAAGCCGCGCGACCCGGCCAGAGTGACCGTGCCCGGAGGAGAGGGCGAGCCCTCGGTCAACCTCAAAATCGGCCAGACCCTCGACAAGATCCGCGGCAGCGTGAAAGACCCTGTCGGAGACGGAACAATCGGCACTCCTTCGGGAAAACGCGGACAACGGCCGTGAAGGCTCGTCCGCGCCGCGGCGGGACCGCCGCGTTCGGTCAGCGTGGCTTTGCGATGATCGCATTCCTTTCGATGCTCGCAATCATCACGGCGTATTTCATCGTAAATACTCTGGGCGCCTCGAGGAACTTCACCGCCTCCAACCGGAACAACAACGCGCAGGTCCTCAATCAGGCGAAGCAGGCGCTGATTGGTTACGTTGCGCAGCAGGCGGCCGAGGCGGGTGAAAACTATCCCGGCAGATTTCCCTGTCCGGAAGCAAGTAGCAATGTCGGTACGTCAAGCGAGGGGATTTCCGCCCCCGTGCCGTCCACGCCGCTCTGCGTGATGGTCGGACGGCTGCCGTGGCGCACGCTCGGGATCGACAAGCTTCTTGATGCCGCCGGCGAACCATTGTGGTATGTCGTCTCTCCAGGAATATGGGCCCTGCAGAACAGTTCGCCATCACAACCACCTACGCTTAAAATCAATTCCAACACACCGGGGTCTCTTACCGTAGACGGTCAAGCAAATGCCGCCGTCGCGCTGATTATTGCGCCAGGTCCGGCAATGAGCGTGCAGGCTTCTCCGGGTTGTACGGCAGTCAACCAAGTACGCACCGTACCCTCTCCCTCGATCATCCCGCTGAACTACATTGAATGCTTCAGTTCCGGCTTTACGACTACGGCGCCCAGCGCATCCTTCAACGACCAAGTCTTGAAAATCACCACGGCCGACGTGCTTCCTGCAATCGAGGCGGCGATCGCGGCGCGCATACAGCGCGAGATCGTCCCGGTCCTGAAAGGCGTCTATGCGAGTGCGGAATGGGGCCTCTCCGCGACGAATCCGCTTTTTCCGTTTGCCGCGCCATTCGCCAATCCTGGGGCTTCACATTACCAAGGTGCCGCCGGAACCTCTCAGGGTCTGCTTCCGTTTACCTATTCGCAGGCCTGCGATCCATCGACCGACCCGCGGTGCTCGACCATATTCGTCACCTGGAATACCAGCGTCACCCCGACGGTCACGGCGACCAACGGTATCATTCTCGGGACTCCGACCTGCACGGTGAGCACCACCATTGCCCGATGCGACGGGTCGTATGCAGGATTTGTCGGCCAGACTGTGCAGCTTCGAATGACCGCCCGGGCGAATAACGTGGCGATGGCCCTTAAAAGCATCGATTCGACGCAAACGGCAGTACGCTACGGGCAGGGTTCGCTTGGTTCGCCGTCTCCGGGCACGGGGACGGGCACTTTCAGGTTGGACGGCTCGGCGGACATGGTTACGACGGGCGGTGTGCCGGGATTCGACAATACCGCGCCGCTGGGCGTGAGTGTCCTCTTCCGGATCACCGCGAACATCGGAATGCTTGCGGACCATTGGCTGGTCAGCGAAGATGATCCACCTCCTTCGAATTCCCCTGCGAGTTGCCCTTCGACGACGCCTTCGCCGCCCAATTACTGGTGCACCGGCTGGTTCGTGCACAACGAGTGGTATCGGCTTGTCTACTATGCCACCGCCCCGGGGCACACCGCGGCTGTGCTCCCGACGCTTCCTTCCTGCACCAGCGGCGTGAACTGCCTGTCGGTCACCAATGTCACGCCGGCAAACAAGCAGCGGTCGATCCTCATTTTGGCGGGACGCAGTCTGACTAACGCCGCACGACCGAACACGCCGCTTACCGACTATCTTGAGTTCGGAAATGCCGACGGCAACACCACTTTCGAACAGCAACCGATCAGCACGGCGATCAATCCTTCCCTGAAGAAACCCTTCAACGACCGCATCATCGTCCTGGACGCAAACCCTTGAAACATACCGCGCGATTCGAACGAGGCTTCACTCTGACCGAACTCGCCATCGCGTTCGTAATCATCGCCCTGCTCCTGGCGAGCTTTGTCTACACCTTGTCAGCCCAGGTTGAGCAGCGTAACTTCCAGGAGACGCGGGACCGACTCAACTCGGCACGCGACGTCCTCCTGTCCTATGCAATCGTCATGGGCCGCTTGCCTTGCCCCGCGGCGCCGGACACTACTGGCATCGAGTCGGATTCCCCCGTTGGTAGCGGCACGTGCACCAACCCCTACAATGGCTTTCTGCCTGCCATTACCATCGGCTATCAGCAGGTGGATTCGAGCGGCTACGCCCTCGACGCTTACGGTAATCGAATCCGCTACGCGGTCCCCTCGAGCGCTGTCGCCCTATCCGGATGTACCGGCACCTCGACTCTCCCGCACTTCACTAACAGCACCAACCTCAAGGCCAACGGAATTACCTGCTTGCCGAGCGATCTCGTCGTCTGCAAATCCGCCGGCGGCATTGGCGCCTCGTCCTGTGGGGGTTCAGCCAACGCGGTCACAAACCAGAACATCGTCGTCGCGATCATCTTCTCGGTGGGCAAGAACTTCCCGACCGCACCGACTGCAGCCTCGGCGACCGCGGCTGGCAGAACCGACGAAGCGGCAAACCTGAACGCCAATGCATCGTTCGTGTTCCACACTCTTACCCCTGCGGGAGCGACCAACGGGGAGTTCGATGATTATTTTGTTTGGGTGACGGTCGGAGAACTTTATGGTCGATTGATCGCCGCCGGGGTGCTCCCGTAAACTCCATGCAGCTGCTCATCAACGGCGCCATTGCTCTGGCTGCCGTTTCGCAACCAGCGGCCGGGCGGCCGCTGACTGCTACTGGCGCGCTCCGCGGCGCACTTCGCCGCGCAGGCTGAAGCAGACCCGCCCCTGATCGTTGTCGCGCAGTTGCAGGGAGAAGCCTGAAATCTCTGCGAGGCGGCTGGTCTGATACAAACCGATACCGAACCCGGATTCCGAAGGCACGGGCCCTCTCATCAGGCCCCGCAACACTTCCGCGGCCACGGGAGTGCCGGTATCGCAAACGGTAAACTCGATCGCGTCGTCGCAGCGGAAGCTCGCGCGTATTGTCACGGATTCATCGAGCCTGCGCTTGCGCAATGCATTCTGCAGCAGGTTGTCGCCCGCGCAATCGAAAAGTTCTTTCGGCAACATCACTGCATCCCCCGGTCCTTCGCGAGAAAATTCCACGCCACGACCGGCGTAACTGCGCTGCAGCCCTTCCCACCACGTGTCGGCCTTGATGAAACGGCCGTTGCTCGCGTCGGGCTTTTGCAGCTTGTCGAGCGTCTGTTGCAGGCGTTGAGTGATCGCGGGAAGCTGGCGCCGCATCAGAGAGGACAATTCGCCGCCCGCATCGGGCGCCGTGTCGCGTTCCGCAGCCGCGCACAGGACATTGAGAGATTGCAACAGGTTCTTCACGTCGTGCGTCATGCGCGCACCTGTTTCGTGAACGGCTTGGACATAGGTCTGTTGCTGGAGCTTCTGCTCGCGTTGCTTGGCGACATAGAACTCCCCGAGCAGCTGCCCGAGCAGCTGAAAATGCCAGATAAGCGATGGGCTGAGAGGCAGCTCGGTGAAAACCCGCAAATGGATTTCCTGGTTGGTGTATTCGACGGAATTCTTCGATACCTTGCCGAAGTCGCCCGATTCGCCCGCCGTGTGCCAGAAACCGCCCGACACCCAGGGCAGGCGCGCGAGACCGACGCAGGCCTCTTTCATGAAGCGCTCCGGCTTGGTCTCCAGTTGCGACAGCTCAGCCAGGAAATACAGCCAGCGCTCGAACGGCAGCCCTATCGACAGCAGGTAGCGCGAGAAATACACGGAAAGCCCGCCAAATCCGGCGCGGGGGTTCCAGGCGAACGAGAGTATCAGCAGCACGCCCGCGATGATCAGCATGCTGTAGGAAAGCGCCATGATGTAGTCGAGCTTGCCCACCGTCATGAACGCAAAGCTGCCCAGCGCGAGCACGATCAGCAGCAGCACGATCATCGCGGCATAGAAAAAGTCCACGACCTGCGGCGTCTCGGTAGAGTCCGGCTCGGCGGGAATCACCATCATCACAAGGAACAGTATCGGCAGACCGTAGTGGGCGAGAAATACGACATCACCAGGCAGGGTCACCCGAACAAAGCTGTTCGGAACGATCCAGACGAGCAGCAGCGAGACGAGGTACAGGAGCACCACGAGATAGAAGCGCCTCAACCACCGCGCCTGAAAGAGGAACACCTTGCCGCCCACTATTCCCGCCAGCACGCTCACCCAAAGGGCAAGCAACCACCAATTGAGGAAGTAAAGGGTGCCCAGAGCGATCGCGATGATTGCGGCCACCTGCGACGAGGTCAATCGCTGTTCGCCTCGCATGAAGGGCTGCCAGAGGATGAAAAGCCCGAAGTGCGCCAGCATGAGACCGCGCGCCCAGATGTCCTCCGCACCCCACATCGCGGCGAGATGCAAGGACACCAGCATGAGGAGGAACAGCCCTCGCCAGGACTTTGCGACGAACAACTGGGAAATCTGAAGGGCGGTAGCGGACGCCATACCGGATGTCATCGCGGACCCGAAACCGGATAAGGCGGCCCGCTCAAGTGCCTGCGATGCATGTATGTTTCTCGAATTTGATGGGAAATCGGGTAGATGTCGTGCGGGCTTGCACAACTCTCCCCTTGGATTTAACCTCCCACAGGCACGTATTGTGCCAGTTTTGACTTATCGGCACGCAGACCGTATTTCACATCCCATGCCCATTGTCACTTCGCTGGCAAGAGCCACCCTGCTCGAGGCCATTCGCACCCGTCTTCTTTGGCTTGCCGTGGTGATCGTCGTGATCGCCTTTGGGCTGGCCCAATTTCTGAATCAGGTCGCGATTACCGAATCTCGAGAGATCCAGGCCGCGCTGCTCGCCGCATCGCTCAGGGTCGCCGCCGTCTTCATCGTGACCGTGTTCGTGATCACGAGCATGGTGCGGGAGTTGAACGACAAGATCGCAGAGTTGCTGCTCTCCCTGCCGGTGCCGCGCTCCGCTTATTTCTTCGGAAAGTTTGCGGGTTACGCGGTCGTCGCCTCGATCCTAGCGCTGCTCAGCGCACTGCCTCTGGTGCCGTTCGCAAATCCAGAAGGCCTTATCCTCTGGACGGTTTCTCTTGTTTGCGAGCTGCTGATCGTGACGGCAGTGAGTTTGTTTTGCGTGCTGTCCTTCTCGCAGGTCGTCCCCGCGTTTGCCGCCGTTGCGGGCTTCTATCTTTTGTCGCGCTCCGTGGCCGCGATACAAACCATCGCCGGCGCGACGCCGCAAGACCCGACGTTCGGTGATCGCGCGGTAAAAACGATCGTGGAGCTGATCGCCCTCCTCTTGCCGGCGCTCGACAGGATGACGCAGACGACTTGGTTGCTGGGTTCGGCGCCGGGCGCGAGCACGCTCGGCCCCGTCGTCGGCCAGACCGCCGTCTATCTCATGCTGATCTGCTCTGCCGCCCTGTTCGACCTTTACCGCAAAAACTTCTGAGACGATGTCGCAACGAGCGATCATGGTTGTACCCCGCGGCACTCTGGCGCTGCTCGCGCTCGGGCTGGCCTTGCAAATCGGGGCGAAAGCCATTTCACCGCCGCCTCAAGCGAACGCGGAAGACCTTCCACCCGCCCCGAGCATGGCGGCACTCAGGCTTGCGAGCTTCGGCGATCCGGTGGCGCTCGCCAAGACGCTGATGCTTTACTTGCAGGCGTTCGATTACCAGTCCGGCAGCAAGGTCCCTTATCGCGACCTCGACTACGGCCGGCTCGAAGCCTGGCTCGCGAGAATTCTGGAGCTCGACCCGCAGAGCCAGTACCCCCTCCTCGCCGCAAGCCGGCTGTATGCGGAAGTCCCTGTGGAGGCCAAGCAGCGCAGCATGCTCGAGTTCGTTTACCGGCAGTTCCTGCTCGATCCGAATCGTCGCTGGCCCTGGCTCGCTCATGCCACCGCCATCGCCAAGCACAGGCTCAAGGATCTGCCGCTCGCCCTCCGCTACGCCCAGGCCATCCAGCGGTACGCCGTGGCCGACAGTGTTCCCCTCTGGGCGAAGCAGATGGAGATCTTCATTCTGGAGGACATGAACGAGCTGGAAACCGCCCGGATGATCGTTGGAGGCTATATCCTGAGCGGGTCTGTGAAAGACCCGGCCGAACTAAAATTCCTGGACGAACGTCTCAAGCAGCTGGAAGCGCGGACTGCCGGGAAGAAACTCAGGTAGAGTGTCAAATAGTCGTCGTAAGTGTCCATTATTCAACAAAAGAGCCTCCTGGACCCCCTATAAAGGGCCCAATCCGGGTTGATTTTCGGGCACATATCTTGCAGTTATTCACAAATCTTAGTTGGTGGAGATTTATATGAGAGCGCACGCTAGTAACAAAGGCTCGACCGAGTCCGGTTTCACCTTGGTCGAAATCGCCATCGTGCTCGTGATCATCGGGCTATTGCTCGGCGGCATCCTGAAGGGTCAGGAGATGATCACTCAGGCCAAGATCAAAAACATCATCAACGACTTCAACGGCGTGACTGCCGCGGTCAATTCCTATCAGGACCGTTATCGTGCGATGCCCGGAGACGATTTGACGGCCGGCACACGATGGGCAGGTGCGGTATCGGGCAATGGAGACGGCGTCATCGGCGTAGCCCCGGGACCGACCACCTGCAAATACAATGCCGTCATGAATGGAGCGCCGACCGCCGCCATGGAATGCAATTTGTTCTGGTGGCACTTGCGTCTGGCCGGGTTCGTACCGGGCGCTGTTAGCGGTGTTGCGTCGGGCATACAACCCCCGAACGCGGTCAATGGAATCATTGGAGTGCAGCAGGGTGGCCTCGGTTTCACCTCGAACATCGTCTGCAGCAGCAATATGCCCGACAAGATCGCCATCTCCGTCGATACCCAGATGGACGACGGCACTCCCGGCGCCGGAGAAATACGCGCCGACCTGCAGACCCTCCCGAACCCCGTTGTACCTCCGGCCAGCACCATCGCCACGTACGCAGAGACCGGCCAGAACCAATACCTGCTCTGCAAGAATCTCTAAGCGATCGCGATCCTGAAAAGCCCGCCTCGGCGGGCTTTTTTCTTTCCGACGGACCCCAAAAGGTGAAGACAACGGGGGCGCGATTACCGGAAATAGGCTTGCTGCTCGCCGGCAGCCTGTGCCTCCTGCCGTTTCTGTTGCCGCATCACGAGCTGCCCGTCAAGACGTTCCACGCCGAGTGGCTGGCGGCAGTGCTGGGCATCAGCGCCGCGCTCGCCGCACTCATCGGTCGTTCCGCCCCTCTCGTCTCCTGGCCTGTGCCGGCACGCTGGCTGGTCGCCTTTGCCTTGTTCCTCGCCCTTCTGGCAGCATTCGGCGGCCCAGCCTACCTTCAATTGCCCCTGCTTGCCGCGCTTTACGTCCTCTGGGCGGCGCTGATGCTCTGGCTCGGAGCGCAACTTACGAGCGCGTTCGGAACCGAGCGCGTCGCGACGGTCCTGGCCGCGTTTCTGCTGGCCGGCGCTTTGCTGACCGCGCTCATCGGAGTGATCCAGTTCCACGGCCGGCCCAAGTTCCTCGAGAATTTCGTCTTCGAGTTCTACGGCAACCGTGCTTACGGAAATATCGCGCAAGCAAACCTCTATGCCAACTATCTGGCAGTGGGCGAGAGCGCGCTCCTCTACCTTTGGCTGCGCGCGCGAGTACCGACCGCATACGCCCTTCCTGCCTTGATGCTGCTCGTTCTGGGCAGCGCGCTCGCCGGCTCACGCAGCACGCTGCTCTACGCGCTGTGGTTCGCGGTGCTCGGATCTTTACCAAAAGGTGGCGGCGCCGATTCCCGGCGTTTGAAGCTTGCCGTATATAGCTTGGCGGGCGTGACACTAGTGGCTAACGTCGCTATTCCCTGGCTCAACAACCTGTTTCATGTCGGCCCATTGAGCCATGGCGCGCTCGATCGCGCGCTTGTTTCCTCGGACGAAACTGCCGAGCCGCGCCCACTCGCATGGCTGTTGGCCCTGCGCCTGTTTGCCGGCGCGCCCGTCGCCGGCGTCGGCATCGGGGAGTTTGCGGGCGCGGCCTTCGATCTGGGGCTCGATCCCGTGCTCGTACAACGCGCCGAACTCTGGACGTCGCCGCACAATCTTCCGCTGCATCTTCTTGCCGAAACGGGCATCGTCGGTGCGGTCCTTGCGCTCGGAAGCGTAACCGCATGGGGGTGGCAGGTCGCGCGACGGTTCCGTACGGAGGGGCAGCTTGCCGTGTGGTGGATCGTCGCTGCGGTTGGAGTGGAAATGATTCATTCCCTGATCGAATTTCCGCTGTGGTACATGCCGTATCTCGGCGTGACGGCGCTGCTCATGGGCGTCGGCGCAGCGCCCGGCACGCGCTTTTCAGAGATGTCGCGTGCGAGCCGAACCGCAGCGACCGCTGCGTGCGCAGCACTTGCTGTCGCCTCGATCGTCATGCTGGGGAATTACCTGAAGCTCCACGCGGCGTACGTGACCGGGACGACGGTTACGCTCACCCGCGCGGCCGACGCACAGCGGGACGCAGCCACCATGCGGGAACTGACTCACGGTCTGATGGCGCCGGTAGCGGAGCTCTGGATTGTATTGGGCGCGCCGCTCGACAGAGACAATCTCGCAGTCAAGGTAGCGATGAGCGGACGCGTTGCGCGGTTTTGGC
>Ga0193726_1000544_pt1 | contig 38927 bp, 36 predicted proteins | sample H2c1metaG_FD_144928 | JGI IMG/M metagenome (GOLD analysis project Ga0193726, IMG submission 144928) | Soil microbial communities from a riparian zone of the East river system, Colorado, United States - H2c1 | ecosystem: Environmental > Terrestrial > Soil > Riparian zone | place: USA: East River... | reverse complement strand
CTGCAGCGCCCCCGCCTTGAGCTCGGTGCCGATCAGCAGATAGCCGATGATGGCATCCTGCGCATCGCGCAGCGCGGTGACCGACACCACCGCCGGGAACCGGCTGCCATCCTTGCGGATGTAGGTCAGCTCGTAGATATCCTCGATTCCGCGCGAGGCCTTGAACACCAGGGCTTCGAAGCCCGGCGTGATCGGGGTTCCGAGTTCGACGCTCAGCGCTTTGGCGCGCGCGATCAGCTCCTGCGGATCGGAAATATCGGCCGGCGTGATCTTGTTCATCACTTCGGCCGCCGTGTAGCCAAGCATCCGCTCGGCGCCGACGTTGAAAATCTGAATGACGCCCTTGGCGTCGGTGGCGATGCTGGAGAAGTTGGCGCTGTTGAAGATCGCGCTCTTGGAGAAGTTGGCGCTGTTGAAGATCGCGCTCTGCAGCGCCCCCGCCTTGAGTTCGGTGCCGATCAGCAGATAGCCGATGATGGCATCCTGCGCATCGCGCAGTGCGGTGACCGACACCACCGCCGGGAACCGGCTGCCATCCTTGCGGATGTAGGTCAGCTCGTAGATGTCCTCGATTCCGCGCGAGGCCTTGAACACCAGGGCTTCGAAGCCCGGCGTGATCGGGGTCGCGAACTCGACGCTGAGCGCCTTGGCGCGTGCGATCAGCTCCGGCGGATCGGAAATATCGGCCGGCGTGATCTTGTTCATGACGTCGGCGGCGGCGTAACCAAGCATCCGCTCGGCGCCGACATTGAAGATCTGAATGACGCCCTTGGCGTCGGTGGCGATGCTGGAGAAGTTGGCGCTGTTGAAGATCGCGCTCTGCAGCGCCCCCGCCTTGAGCAGCGCCTCTTCCGCCTGCTGGCGCGCGGTGTTGTCGGTGCCGATCAGCAGATAGCCGATGATGACGTCCTGCGCGTCGCGCAGTGCGGTGACCGACACCACCGCTCCGAACCGGCTGCCATCCTTGCGGATATAGGTCAGCTCGTAGATGTCCTCGATTCCGCGCGAGGCCTTGAACACCAGGGCCTCGAAGCCCGGCGTGATCGGGGTTCCGAGTTCGACGCTCAGCGCCTTGGCGCGCGCGATCAGTTCCGCCGGATCGGAAATGTCAGCCGGCGTGATCTTGTTCGTCACTTCCGCCGCCGTGAAGCCAAGCATCCGCTCGGCACCGACATTGAAAATCTGAATGACACCGGTCGCGTCGGTGGCGATGCTGGAGAAGTTGGCGCTGTTGAAGATCGCGCTCTGCAGGGCCCCCGCCTTCAGCAGTACGTCTTCAGCCTGTTTCGGCATGACGTCTCCAATGCTCTCGGAGACGAGAATTCGTGTCCTCGTCCCATCGTCCCCAAGGGTCAAGGTGTTTCTCCCGATAATTATGCTGGTCTCGCCCGGGGCGGATCAATTACGCGGACTCAAAGCTACCGGCGCGAGCAGCGCTTCAACCGAGTTTTGCAGTTGAAATCGGGTGTACGGCTTCTGAAGGAAGTGCGCGCCATCAACAAACAATGTCTTCATCTTGTCGTCGATGGCATTGCCGGTCGTATAAAGCACAGGCAGATTCAACCGGAGCTTGATGGCCTGATCGGCAACCTCATAGCCGCCAAGCACGGCCTTCTTGAGGTAGATATCGGTAAAGAGTGCGTCGATCTGTCGAGGAGAACGCAGCAGCGAAAGCGCCTCGTCCACGTCACTGGCCGAAAGGATATCGTGACCCCAGCCTTGAATCATCGTCTCCGCGTCGTCGCGGAGAAAGCCATCATCTTCAACAATAAGTATCACGGCCATGAAAACTGTTTCTGCCGTGACAACCAGAATCGCGGCTATCTGAGCTCTTCCGGCCGGGAATCACGGCTGTCGGAGCCCTTCCGAGCGCTATCAGGGCTGAGGGATACTCGCACCGGCGCAAAAGGTTCCATCAGCTTGAAATAAAATTCTCCGTGTGAAGGCGCTTTCTTGCGCGGCTGGCGGAGGCGGTTTAGAGGGGGATGAGATCAGGTTCGGGCCATTTGTCTTCTCGTGCCCCGGACGCAGCGCAGCCCGAGTGCCGCGAGCCGGAGCCCGTTCTACTGTGCATGGGGTTGTTTTCGCGATTTTGGGTCCAGCCCCTCACGGCTTGAAGAACGCAGGATCGTTGAGCGCCTTGATCATGGTGTCGACCATGTCGGCGGCGCCGTGGTCTTCGCGCTCCTCCAGAAGCTCCCACATCTTGCGTAAGTTGGCGCGCAGCGGCGCCTTCAGCGAGGGGTCGCGTTCGATCAGGGTGCGCGCGATGCAGAAGGCAATGCCTTCGGTGCCCATCCGGGCCTGCTCGATGGTGGGTTTGCTCATGGCGGGTTCCTTCTCGAATTTCGATGTCTGACTTGCTGGCGCCGCCTGTTAGATCAAATCGCGGTGCAGGGATAGCCGAGGACGCGCGGGTGGTGCCCCTACTCGGCCATCTCCACCGGCGTGGCCGGACCGGCCAGCGGCCTCTCTTCCATCAGGATCATGCACAGCGACGCGCCGGCCAGCAGGACTGCGGCGGCGCCGAACACATAGCGGAATGCGGTGACCATGTCGGCGACGGGTATAGAACTCACCGGCCCACGATGCTCGCCGCCAAGCGAGATGTCCGCACCGAGCGCCATCAACAGGATCCCGGAGAACGCCGCGACCATGAAGGAGGCCATCAGCGCGCGAAAGAAATTCATCGCCCCGGTGATGGTGCCGATCTGCGAGCGCGCCACCGAGTTCTGCAGCGAGACCACGCTGATCGGAAATGCCGTGCCAAGGCCGAGCGAGAACAGCGACAGCAGCACCAGCAGTGCCCACAGCGGCAGCGCCGTGAGCGCCATCGCGCATCCCGCCAGCGCCGCGCCTGCCGTTCCAAAGATGGCGACCCGCTTATAGTGTTTGGCGCGCGCCATGGTGCGGCCGGCGATCGCCGCACCCCCGGTTGAAACAGCCGCCAGCGGAATCAGCGCAAGTCCCGCCTCGCTGGCACTGAGGTGATAAACCACCTCATAATAGAGCGGCAGATGCACGGTCAGCCCCAGCATCGCGCCCATCGCACAGCCGCCGGAGGCGATCGCGTAAGGTGCCACCGTTCCGCCCATCAGCGGCAATGGCAGGAACGGCTCCTCGGCATTGCCGGCATGCCAAATGAATGCCAGCGCGAGCGCGAACGACGCCCCGACCATCGCCATGATGACGGGCGACAGCCAGAGATAGCGATTGCCGCCCCAGGTCAGCACCAGCATGAACACCACAGCGGAGGCCATCAGCAGCACGCCGCCGAGCCAGTCGACCTTGCGCCTGCGGTGAAACACCGGGATCTTGCCCATCTTCGGCAGCAGCATCGCCAGCGATCCCAGCCCGAGCGGCACGTTGATCCAGAAGATCATCGACCAGTGCAGATGTTCGGCGAACACGCCGCCGAGGATGGGTCCGCCGATACCGGCCGCGACCCACACCCCGCTGAAATAAGCCTGATACTGGCCGCGCTCGCGCGGCGTCACCACGTCGGAAATCACGGTCTGCACGATCGGCATGATGCCGCCGCCGCCAAGTCCCTGCAGCCCGCGCGCCAGGATCAGCACCGGCATGTTCGGCGCCAGCGCGCACAATATCGAGCCCGCAACGAACAGGCTGAGGGCTGTAATGATCATGGCGCGGCGGCCGTAGATGTCGCTCAGCGTGCCGAACACCGGCGCCACCGCGGTCGATGCCAGCAGGTACGCCGTGATCACCCACGACAGGTTGGAAACGTCCTGGAATTGCCGGCCGATGGTCGGCAGCGCCGTGGCGACGATGGTCTGGTCTAGCGCTGCCAGAAACATCGTCAGCATCAGGCTCATCAGGATGGTGCGGACTTCGCTTGGAGTTAGCGGCGGCTTTGGGGCGAGCGGCGGCGCATCGCCGAGTTCGATGACTTCAGCGGGTATTTCCGACAGGTCGCCTTCGATGACTTCAGGCAACGTCTGTTGGTCAGCCGGTCGACGGCCCTGCCGTTCAAACTTGTTCATATTGACGTGTGCTAACGTGTGCTAATCTGATGCGCGACAGGAGGCCACGCGGAATCACTATGTTTGCAATTTAGGCGACAAACCCAAATTCCGGCAGCGGGTTACGCGCATGGGTGCGTCCCGCGAAGAGGCAATCGTAATCGCGTGAACGCCACCAGGCGGTGTTCACGATTGCGGCCGCTTCTTGAGGCGGGCGCGCTTCGGCAATAATGCGGGCCATTGCACGATGTGATCTTCGAGGTCGGCGTCCGCGATCTCGTTCTCCGTCCCCTGCACCCGCCCGCGCACCGAAACGCCGGCTTCGTGCACGGTATTGGGATCGCCCGAAATAAGCGGATGCCACCAATAGAGATCGCGGCCCTCGGCCACCAGCTTGTAGCCGCAGCTCGGCGGCAACCAGTTCAAGGTGCGAACATTCGCCGGGGTGAGTCGGACGCAGTCGGGAACCAGGTCGGACCGGTTCGCATAATCCTTGCAGGCACATAGACCCGCATCCAGAAGCTTGCAGGAAACGTGGGTGAAATAGATCTTGCCGGTATCCTCGTCCTCAAGCTTTTCGAGGCAGCAGCGTGCGCAGCCGTCGCACAGGCTTTCCCATTCGGCGTTAGACATTTCCTCCAACGTCTTGGTTTTCCAAAAGAATCCCTCTTGATCCGAGGGCGGCGGGGATCGGACGGTCATGAATTGTAACGTTCCCTGAACGGCGTTGGCTCAAGCCCTCCAAAGGGCTGCATCAGCAATGGTGCAAACGGCAAGGTTCGGCGGTAGCACAAGGACCCGGGCGGGGTTAGCCCTGCTGTTCAAAATCGTAGCAGGACCATTGGTTTGTAACGCCCACTCGGTTAGATATGACCGAGTCGCCACGGACGCAAAAGCGCCTTGGGTTTGCCGCAACATTCCCGCAAGACGTCTCTAGCGGCCCAGCCGGGTGCTAGAGCGCTGCGAACTGACCAAGGGTCCCGGTGCGCCTGATCGTACCACCAGAATGGAAACAAAAAATCCGGCACTGGCTGCTGGACTTTGATGCGCGCATTGACTCCACCCTGTTCTCCTCCGGCAAGGGCGCGCGCGAACTCTATGAGCGGTTTTCGACGTTCATGGACCGCTTCTATGTCGGCCGCTGGAAACGCTGGGTGTTTATCGAACCGGCGTCCGAAGCCGCAACCATCGGGCTCGGCGGCCTGATCATGATGCTGGCGCTGGCGGTGCCGGCATTTCGCGAAACCGCCGACGACGACTGGCTGAAGAAATCCGAGCTGGCGGTAACGTTCCTCGATCGCTACGGCAATCCAATCGGCAGCCGCGGCATCAAGCACAATGACTCGATCCCGCTCGAGGATTTTCCGGACAACCTGATCAAGGCGACGCTCGCTACCGAGGACCGCCGGTTCTACGACCATTTCGGAATCGACATCGCCGGCACCGCGCGCGCGCTGGTGACCAACGCGCAGGCTGGCGGCGTCAGACAGGGCGGCTCGTCGATTACCCAGCAGCTTGCCAAGAACCTGTTCCTGAACAACGAGCGCACCATCGAGCGCAAGGTGAAGGAGGCGTTTCTCGCGGTCTGGCTGGAGACGCGGCTTTCCAAGAACGAAATTCTGAAACTCTATCTCGACCGCGCCTATATGGGCGGCGGCACCTTCGGCGTCGATGGCGCGGCGCATTTCTATTTCAACAAGTCGGCGCGCGACGTCAATCTTTCGGAAGCCGCGATGCTGGCCGGGCTGTTCAAGGCCCCCACCAAATATGCGCCGCACATCAACCTGCCCGCCGCCCGCGCCCGCGCCAACGTGGTGCTCGACAACCTTGTCGACGCCGGCTTCATGACCGAGGGCCAGGTGTTCGGCGCGCGGCGCAATCCGGCCACCGCAGTCGATCGCCGCGACGAAAATTCGCCGAACTATTATCTCGACTGGGCGTTCGACGAGATGCGCAAGCTGGTCGACACCTTTCCGAAATCCTACGTCGAGCGCGTCTTCGTGGTCCGCACCGCGATCGACATGAACGTGCAGCGATCGGCCGAAGAAGCCATCGAAAACCAGCTGCGCCAGTTCGGCCGCGACTATCACGCGACCCAGGCCGCCACCGTGGTCGCCGATCTCGACGGCGGCGTGCGTGCGATGGTCGGCGGGCGCGACTACGGCGCCAGCCAGTTCAACCGTGCCGTGGATGCGTACCGGCAGCCCGGTTCGTCGTTCAAGCCGTATGTCTACACGACCGCGCTGCTGAACGGCTTCAAGCCGACCTCGATCGTGGTCGACGGTCCGGTCTGCATCGGCAACTGGTGTCCGCAGAACTACGGCCACTCCTACTCCGGCGCAGTGACGCTGACGCAGGCGATTACCCGCTCGATCAATGTCGTTCCGGTAAAACTGTCGATTGCCATTGGCGGCAAGGGCGGACCGAAGGCCGGCCGCGCCAAGATCGTGGAGGTGGCGCGCCGCTTCGGCATCAAGGCGCCGCTGCCCGATACGCCGTCGCTGCCGATCGGCGCCGACGAAGTGACTGTTCTCGAGCACGCCGTCGCTTACGCGACCTTCCCCAACAAGGGCAAATCGGTCACGCCGCATTCGGTGCTGGAAGTCCGCACCGGCACCGGCGATCTGGTCTGGCGCTTCGATCGCGATGGCAAGAAGCAGCTGCAGGCGATACCGGCTTCGGTCGCCTCCGACATGGCGGGCATGATGAGCCACGTCGTCAGCGAAGGCACCGCGCGCCGCGCGGCGCTCGACGGCATTCCGACCGCCGGCAAGACCGGCACCACCAACGCGTATCGCGATGCGTGGTTCGTCGGATATACCGGCAATTTCACCTGCGCGGTCTGGTACGGCAATGACGATTACTCGCCCACCAACCGAATGACCGGCGGCTCGCTGCCGGCGCAGACCTGGCACGACATCATGGTCGCGGCCCATCAGGGCGTCGAGATCAAGGAGATCCCGGGTATTGGAATGGGCACGAAGCTGCCTGTTCCCGTGGCCTCCGCGGCGACGGCGGCCAACGGCGCCATCAAGCCTCCGGACATCAAGCCGGGACCGCCGCCGATCCTGACCAAACGCGGTGCGGACATTCTGGTGCGCGTGGAAAAGATGCTCGACGAGGCCGCCAAGGCCGCCGGAAAAACCTCGTCCGGCGATCCCGTGAAGCCGGTCAAGCCGGTGTCGTCCAACTCCGTCGCATTCCCGGAAAGCTTTGCGGCGGCGGTGCCAGGCGACGCGGCGCCTAAGCCAGTGCCGCGCAAGAACTGACCGTGCGGCTGATATTCATTACCTTGCTGGCGCTGATCCTGGCGACCGTCGTCGGTCTCGGCTCGACCTGGATGACGGCGACGCGCGGCACCGATCTCGGCACCCTCACGATCGGCGCCTGGACCGCCCGGCCCAAGACCGGCACCGCCGATGTCGATCCGTATTCGCGCGCGTCGATCGCGCGCAGCGGCGAGTTACCGGTCGGCACCGGCGACGGCGTCGCATTCTCGGCGACGACGGACGACCGCAAGCGACTGCTCGATGGGCGGTGCGACGTGGTCGTCAGCGGCGTCACGCCGGCAGCGCGATTCTGGACGTTGACGCTTTACGATTCAAAGGGGCATCTGGTCGCGAATTCGCTGCAGCGTTACGGCTTCACCAGCCAGGAAATCATCCGCGGGGCGGATGGTGCATTCGAGATACGGGTGGCATCGAGATCGCGCGCCGGAAATTGGCTCCCCACCGGCGGCATCGAGCGTTATGCGCTGATGCTGCGGCTGTACGATACGCCGGTCGGCGTGGCGACGCGGACGCAGCGCGACGCGCCGATGCCCTCGATTGCGACCGCGGGGTGCCCATGATCCGGTTGCTGTTCACGATCATCGCGGGCGTGCTGCTGGGCGGCGTCGTGCATCTGGTCAGCGTTCTGGCGCTGCCGCGCATCGCGACCCAGGACGCCTATTCGCGTCTGACCCCGATGACAAAGCTCAACGCGGTCACGCCCCTGCCCCTGGCGGCTCCGAACAACGCCCCGATGCCGTTCATGGATCCGGCGTTCGCGATCGCGATTTGCCGTTACGATCTGTCGGGTGGACCCATCAAGCTGGCGGTGCCGGTCAGCCAGGCCTACACCTCGGTATCGTTCTATACCCGCAACGAAGTCGCCTATTACGCCATCAACGACCGGTCCGCCGGGCGCAAGGTGATCGAACTCGATCTCATGACCGAAGCCCAACACGCCGAATTGCCGGAAGACGAGGACGTGACAGCGGCCGACCGTTTGATCATCGACGCTCCGACCGCAACCGGGTTGATCGTGTTGAAAGCCCTGGCGCCGGAGCCCGGCCTGATGCCGCAGGCCCAGGCGACGCTCGCGGCGTCAAGCTGCAAGGTGCAGAACGAACCGCCGCCCGCGAAACAGGAAGAGCCTGCGCCCGCGCCGGCTCCGGCTCCGCCCCGGGGCAAGCGCTGATCGGGGAAACGATTGGCTGCCAGTCGTTGTCGATACGATGCGCGTTCGATTTAATGCTGGCCGCAACGACAATTCTCATAATCGACCGGGTCGTGGCTGTTGAAGATTGTCACCTCATGCCCGTGTGTTGACTTCAGCTGGCGCAACCGCTCCTGATTGGCCATTCGCAGGTTGCGATCGAGGTCGGCCTTGCGTTGGAAATAACCGAGCACCAGCGGCATCCGAACCTTGGCCTGCAACTGGCCATGGAAGAAGTAGCTATCGCCGGCGTGCAACAGCCATTTGTCCTTGGCCCGTACGGCGATGCCACAATGGCCCGGCGTGTGGCCGGGCAGCGAGCTTCGAAGGGTGTGTCCCTTCGACTGCAAAAGCGCTCGGTCTTGCGCTACCCGATTCCATCGTGTTGATGGCCGACAAGGTGGTTGAATAATTCCGACATCGGCGGCGGACGTCCGCCAACGCCTTTGATTTGTAAGTTCACGCCCTAGCCGCGAACGCTCACCGCGTGCCCTATGACCGGCTGGGCCGCGACCGGTGGATTCGCCGTCTGCGCGGCGAGTTCGCCGATCAACCGGTCGGCGTCGGCGGCGATGTTATCCGGCGCCTGGATCACCAGCCGTTCCAGACCCCAGCGGTAGGACGAGATCCTCCGCTCCAGGCATTGCTCCACCCACTGCACGATCAGGGCATTTTCTTCCATGCGGGCGACCGCGTCGCCGCGTTCGCGCGGCGATAATAGCGAGATTTGCTTGAGGCTGGCGTTGCGCTTCCTGTCGAGATCCAGCACGCGGACGGCAGCGGAAAAGAACGGCTCGAACCGCGTCAGATCGTTGCGCACATCTTCCATCAATTGCGCGTATCGCGATGAATGCGAGCGGTGCGGCTCGTCGATCAGCATGCGTCCATAGGCGGTGCGGTCGAATATCGCCTTCTGCCGCCAGGGCGAAGGAATCGGGGTGTAATCGCCAAACACGCTTTTCCAGGCCGGCCGTGAATGGGGCGGCTCGATCAGGGGATACGCGAGATCGCGAAGCTGCCGTTCGTTGTCGGTCAGTTGGAATTGCGATGCAGGCAGGCCGATGCTGGCCGTCGCCTCGCCGCCGATCCAGCGGTGCATGTCGTCGCTGAGAACATCCTGGCGGGTGCGGCCGAAGTCGCCGCCGCTGCAGCCCCCGAGGGTCATGCCCGCCAAAAGCAACATCGGACCCGGTGACGAGATCAGAAGCTGCAGTTTTTTCCGGATCGGAAAACACGTCTCCGGCATATCAAGGGGTGTCCGATGTCAGGTGCGCCGACGGCGACGGCGGCCGGGGGCCGTACCTTCTTCCGGTCCACTGCCACCGCTGGTTTCATCGGTGTTGCGTTCGATCCGGACGACGGGGAGAATCAGTACGATCCCCATGCCTTCGCGTGGAGCCCCATCCATGGTTGAGGCCGGCCGCCGCGAAGCCGCATCCGCCGGAAAAACAATGATGGTGCCCATGTTGAACTCTCTCTGGTTGCCGCTCTGACATGATTTGGCCGGCGACAGGCCATCATTAAGAACAGGACGTGGTTAACGGCATCTTAATTTGTCGTGGCGGACTCCGATTTGACGCCAGCACCGCCAGCGGCTCGTTGTGGCACAACGGAGCCCCGAATTATGTGAGGATCTTCACATATTGTTTTCCTTAACGAGCTGTTAAAACAACGTCCGTAAGCTGGCGCGAGTATTTCTCAGTCGCGTACCTCTGACATGACCACACCGCTCCTGTTTCCGGGCTTTGACGGCCTGATGACGCTCTCCCGCCGAGAGGGCGTGGATATTCGACCCACTTTGCTGCGTGTACTGACCGATCTCTACGTCCAGACCAGCGCACACAGCGACGACGAAGAGCGGCAGTTTGTCGAACTCACCTCCCGTCTTATCGATGAGGTTGATGACGCCACCCGCGCGGTGGTTCGGGCGCGGCTCGCAATCTATCCGGGCACCCCGGCTGAAGTGCTGAAACGGCTCGGGCTGCAACGCACCAGTGCCAACCAGGTCATTCCCCTGGCGCCCGAGATTCCCGCGCCGCCCCCGGCGGCGGCGCCGGTCAAGGCATTGAGCGAGGCTCAATTGCGGATGTCATCTAATTTATCGATGCAGCCAAAGGACGCCGCCGAGATCACCGACATGTTCTTCAGCGCGAGCGCCAGCGAGCGCGCCTTGATCCTGCACAATCTGCTGGAGACGCCGCTCAAGGCTTCCGCGCGAATTCCTGCCGCACGCGCGGCGCGCGCCATCGAGACCCTGGAGATGGCGGCATTCGCCGCCGATGTCGAAAACTTCACGCTGGAACTCGGCGAAGCCCTGATATTGCCGTGGCGGATAGCCGCGCAGCTGGTCAACGATCCCGGCGGCGAGCCGCTGGCTTGCGCCGCCAAAGCTCTGGACATGCCGAGCCCGGTTTTTCAGCGGGTGTTGCTGTTCCTCAATCCCGAGGTCGGATCCTCGGTAACCCACGTTTACCGGCTGTCGCGCCTGTATGACCGCTTGCACGAGCGATCTGCCCTCATCATGCTGGCCGCGTGGCGCGGCTCGACCATGGCGGTGGCTCGCGCCAAGTACCGGCCCGCGCTTTACGACGACGACCGCCAACGCGCCCGCTCGGCGCCCGCCCAAACCCGCCCGGCAGCGCAACCGCCTGGCGCCGGCGGCATTGTGCGCACCCGCTCGCAGGGTTCAGGAAGTTAGGCCTTCGCCAGCTCGAGAAAATGCCGCCCTGCTTTGTCCTCGGTCTCCACGATCCAGGCATCCGGGTCGAACCGGATTTCCTTGACGAGGCGCTCTTCCACTGACGCTTCCGGCACGGGCTCTCGCGATGTCGGCGCAAAGATGCGCTCGATCGGCCGGCTGTCGTCATAGACCGTCTGCGGCGCCGGCGCGTACAGCATGGCGTTGCCGTCGAGCAGCGCCACCTTGACGAACACCGCGCCGGCCTCTTCCGCGCCGCGCCGGCGCACGACGCCGAATATTCCTTCGGTCTGGCAGCGGCGCAAATAGGCCGCCACCCATATGCTGGATTTCAATCGCATGGGCCTGACGATAGGCCAGCGCCAAAGCCGAAGCCAGCGCCCTTCACGAACTCCCCCATTCGATCGATGTCGGCGCACAAATCCGTGAGCTATACTACGATAATATTGACTCGGTCGGTCGACCGAATTACGCTAATTCCGGCCTTGGGATCACCCTCGCGCGCCAAGGAGATCCAAGATGGCCCGCATGGCCGCCAGGAAAATCGAGAAGAAGGTCGAGACCAGCACGACGCTGCTCGAAGCCGCCAAGAAGGTGCTTCGCCAGAACGGCTACGCTGGTTTGTCGACCCGTGGCGTGGCGGCAGCGGCCGGCGTCCCCTTAAGCCAGATCCATTATCACTTCGGATCCAAGCAAGGGATGATGCTGGCGTTGTTCGAATACCTGAACGCGCAGCTGCTCGACCGTCAGAACGCCATGTTCGGTGACGCTAGTCTCAAGCTGTCGGAGCAATGGGATCGGGCCTGCGACTATCTCGACGACGACATCGCCTCCGGCTACGTGCGCGTCCTGCAGGAACTGATCGCCGCAAGCTGGGCCGACGCCGCCGTCGCCCAGGTCGTTCGCACCGCGATCATGGGATGGGTCGATCTCATCGTGGTCGTTGCGCGCAAGGCAGAACGTCAGCTCGGTGGCCTCGGCCCGCTGTCGCCCGAGGAGGTCGGGGCCTTCGCCGCCAACGCCTTCATCGGCGCGGAAAGCCTCTATCTGCTCGGCCTTGAGAAGAAGGGTTCGCCGGTGCGCCAGGCTTTACGGCGGATCGGCGATCTCGTTCGCAGCGCCGAAGCCGGCTCATCGAAAAGGTGATGTGATGCGCGCAAAATTACCCAGCAGCAGCGGTTATGTCGATCGGGACGGCGTGAAGATCTACTACGAGATCTACGGCGACGGCCCGGAAACGATGGTGTTCCTGCCGCCATGGTCGATCGTCCACTCGCGCATCTACAAGGCACAACTACCGTATTTCAGCGAGCGCTTCCGCTGCATCACCTTTGACGGCCGCGGTAACGGCAAGTCCGACCGGCCGGCGGATGTGGCGGCCTACTCGCTCGATAATAACGTGGCGGACGCGCTCGCCGTGATGGATGCGACCGAGGCGGGAAACGCCATCCTCGTTGGCCTCTCCCTGGGCGGCTTGCACGCCAGCGTGCTGGCCGCGCATCATCCGGAACGTGTCAGGGCCGCGATCCTGGTCGGCACCGTAGCGAGCATCGGTCCCCCCAATTTCGCCCGTCTGGCGAATAAGCATTTCGAGACCAAGCAGGAGCAGTACGAGGGTTGGAACAAATTCAACCGCGAGTACTGGATGGAAAACTATCCCGACTTCGCCGAGCATTTCATTCGCAACATCCATTCCGAGCCGCACTCGACCAGGCAGATCGAGGAAGGCATCGACTGGGCGGGCGGCACCACGGGTCCCGTGCTGGTCAAGACGGTCGAAGCGCGAACGATACCGCCGCGCTTCGATGTCAGCGAGGCCATGTATCGCAAGATCCGCTGCCCCGTATTGATGATCCATGGCGACAACGACCAGATCCAAAGCTATGCGCGCGCGCAAGCGGTGGCCGAGATCACCGGGGCTGAGCTGGTGACCATTGAAGGCGGCGGCCACAATCCTCTCGGTCGCATTCCCGCAAAGACCAACGCGCTGATCGTCGACTTCCTCGACCGCAAGCTCGGCATTGCCGCCCCTGCAAGGCGCGCCAGCCCGGCGACACGAAAAGCCAAGCGAGCGCTCTATCTCTCCTCCCCGATCGGGCTCGGGCACGGGCGCCGCGACATCGCCATCACGCGCGAGCTGCGCAAGCTGCACCCGGACCTGGAGGTCGACTGGCTGGCGCAGGATCCCGTGACGCGATTGCTGGAAGCCAGTGGCGAGCGAATCCATCCTCTCAGTGCGCGGCTGGCAAGCGAGTCGCTGCACATCGAGCTGGAGTCGGGCGAGCACGATCTGCACTGCTTCCAGGCCATCCGCCGCATGGACGAAGTGCTGATCGCCAACTTCATGATCTTCCAGGATGCCGTCGATGAGGGTGGCTACGATCTGGTGATCGCCGACGAGGCCTGGGACATCGACCATTACTGGCACGAGCACCCGGAGCTGAAGAAAGCCAAGCTCGCATGGTTCACCGATTTCGTCGGCTATGTGCCGATACCGTCGGGCGGCGAGCATGAAGCCTTCCTGACCACCGATTACAACGCCGAGATGATCGGGCATATCGAACGGCATCCCGCCGTGCGCGACCGCGCCATCTTCGTCGGCGGGCCCGAAGACATTGCGCCGTTGTCGTTCGGCAAGGACCTGCCGACGATGCGCGACTGGGTACCGAGGCATTTCGATTTCGCGGGCTACATCATCGGCGAACATCCGCGGGCCTTCGGCAGCCGCGCGGACCTGCGGGCGCGCCTCGGCTACCGGCCGGACGAACGTGTCTGCATCGTCGCGGTCGGCGGATCGGGCGTCGGCGCACATCTGATTAGGCGCATCCTGCAGAGCTATCCGATGGCGAGAGCCAAACTGCCCGAGCTGCGCATGATCGTGGTGGCCGGCCCGCGCATCGATCCCGCTTCGCTCAACGCGCCTGCTGGCGTCGAGGTGCGCGCCTTCGTGCCGGACCTCGACCGACATCTCGCCGCATGCGATCAGGCGCTGGTGCAGGGTGGCCTCACGACCTGCATGGAGCTGACGGCGGCCGGAACGCCGTTCCTCTACTTCCCGCTCAAGAATCACTTCGAACAGAATTTCCACGTCGCCCACCGTCTCGACCGCTACGGCGCCGGACGACGCATGGCGTACGCCACCTCGACGCCGGACATGATTGCCGATGCGATGGTTGATGCGTTGCGCGCGCCGGCCAAATTCAAACCCGTCGAAGACGGCGGCGCCGCCCGTGCCGCGCGCATGCTGGCGGATCTGATCTGAGCGCGACTCAATTGTTTTGTTGGAGGCAACCATGTTTGATGCGGGTCATGCGATACAGGTTGATGAATCAACATCCTCCGATGATGGAGCCCGGCATGTCGCATCGATCACACCGTATGCCCACCAGATGTTGCTCATCAGCAAGACGGCTGATCTCAAGCAATCCGAAGCGGCGGCATTGGTCGAGACGCTGAATGGTCTCGCCGCCGGAATATTCCTGGTCGACACCGACCGCCGGATCGTCCATGCGAATGCCGCCGGCCACGACATCCTGCGCGCGGACGATTTTCTACGCTCCATCAGCGGGCAACTCGTCGCTCGCAATACGCAAGCCAATCGGACCTTGGACCAGGTCTTCGCCGATAATGGCGGCGTCGCGATCGGCACCAAGGGCATAGCCTTGCCTTTGACCGCGCATGATGGCGAGCGCTACGTCATGCACTTGTTGCCGCTGACACCAGCGACGCGCACCGGCATCGGGATGGCCTGGAGAGCCGTCGCCGCTCTGTTTGTTCGGAAGGTCGCGCTGGATAGTCGCTGGGGTGAACTCGTCGCGCGCACTTTCGAACTCACGCCCGCCGAACGGCGTGTGCTGTTGACTATCGTCGAGGTCGGGGGCGTGCGGGAGACGTCGGCAGCTTTGGGCATCGCCGAATCAACCGTCAAAACCCATTTGCACCGCGTGTTCGACAAGACGGGTGCCCGTCGTCAGGCGGATCTTATCAAGCTCGCCGCCGGATTTTCCAATCCGTTGGCTGGCTGATGCGGGCGCGCTTGCGCATTTTATCCGATTGCGAAATCGATTTCATTGGAGGAAGCCATGACTAGTGTGAATACTGCGACCCAGGTTGATGAAGGCAAGCTCAACGCATTTATCGGTCAGATGCTCAACGACCTCGGAGGCGCATCCAGCATCGCCATGGTCCGAATGGGCGATGCGCTTGGGCTGTACAAGGAACTGCACACCAAAGGACCGATGACATCCGCCGAACTCGCCAGCAGCGCGAAGGTCGATCCGCGGTACTTGCGCGAGTGGCTGTCCAATCAGGCGAGCTCCAACTACCTGTCCTACGACCCGGCAACGACGAAGTTCACCTTGACGCCCGAACAGGCCATGGTGTTCGCGGTTCCGGAGAGTCCGGTCTACCTGATGGGCGGCTTCGATCTGATGGCGGCGCTGCTCGACAACCAGCCCAAGGTTCAGGCTGCATTCAAGTCTGGTGGCGGCGTTGCCTGGGGCGATCAGGCCGGCTGCATGTTCTGCGCGGTGGCTCGTTTTTTCCGGCCCGGCTATCACAACCACCTCGTATCCACATGGCTTCCTGCCCTGTCCGGCGGCGTGTTGAAGAAGCTAGAAACCGGAGCAAAGGTCGCGGACGTCGGTTGCGGCCATGGCTGGTCGACCGTCATGATGGCCAAGGCGTTCCCCAGATCCCAATTCATCGGCTACGATTTCCATCCGGCCTCGATCACGGATGCGCAGGCTCACGCCAGGACCCACGGGGTCTCGGACAACACGCGCTTCGAGGTGGGCCTCGCCAAGGATTATCCCGGCAAGGACTTCGATCTCGTCACGTGCTTCGATTGCTTGCACGACATGGGTGACCCCGCGGGCGCCGCTGCCCACATACGCAAGTCCCTGAAGGACAACGGAACCTGGATGATCTGCGAGCCGATGGCCGGCGATCGTCTCGAACAAAATCTCAATCCGGTGGGGCGTTTGTACTACGCAGCATCGACCATGATTTGCGTGCCGACGTCGCTGTCGCAGGAGCTCGGCACCGCGCTCGGCGCGCAGGCCGGCGAGGCCAGACTGCGCGAGGTCATTCTCAAGGGCGGCTTCACGAGCGTGCGTCGCGCTGCCGAGACGCCTTTCAATATGATCATGGAAGCGAGGCCTTGAGAGTGTGTCCGCGTTGCTGCCGGGCCGCGCCATGCTGACCACGCCCACCGGCCGCGAGGATCCTCGCGGCCGTCATCCGAGGCGGGGATTTCCCGCATGATCGACGACGCGGGTGGGCCGATCGACTACGATGACAGCGGCGCCGGTCCGACCGTCGTGCTGGTGCCGGGATCGTGCAGCACAGGCGCCGCCTGGCGGCCTGTGATCGCGGCTTGGGAAGGCCGGTTCCGCTGCGTGACCACGAGCCTGCTCGGCTATGGACGAACGGCGGAACGCCGCACCGCCGAGGATCGCTGCATTTCCCACGAGGCCGAGATCCTGGAGTCGGTCATTCGCCGGACCGGTGGCCCGGTCCATCTCGTCGGGCACTCGTTCGGCGGGGTGGTGGCGCTTGCCGTGGCAATGCGCAACCGGGTTCCCCTCGCAAGCCTTTCGATCGTGGAGGCCCCGGCGGTAGAGCTGCTGCGGGAAAGCGACGAGCATCAACACTACCGCGCGTTCCGTCGGATGACGGAGGCTTACTTCGCCGATTTTGAAAACGGCAACAAGGAAGCCATCGCGTCGATGATCGACTTTTACGGCGGCGCCGGCACCTATGCCTCGTGGCCTCCCCGCGTGAGAGCCTACGCGGTAGAGACGACACCCGTTAACATTCTGGATTGGGCCAGCGCCTACGACTTCGCGCTATCGGAGACGGCCCTCGCCGCCATTAAAGTCCCGACCCTGGTGCTCCGGGGCGGGGCAAGTCACCCGGCGATGCAGCGTGCCAATGAGTTGCTCGGCACCCACATCAAGGGGGCCTCCCTCCTGACGATTGCAGGCGCCGCGCACTTCATGATCGCGACCCATGCCGCCGAAGTGGCCAGCGCCGTGGCTCGCCTGGTTCAGGGTGAGCCAAGGTGACGTGTTCGGTGTTCGGGTGCCCTCACGCAATTGCTGCGCTGTAACGCCACCCTATTCGACCGGCCGGCCGGTCACCGCCGCGAGCTCGCGCACCAGACGATCGGAGACCTGCCCGGTCACCGGGATCTTGCGCTCGCGCTCGAATTTCTGGATCGCGGCCTGGGTGTCGGAACCGACCGTGCCGGTCGGTTTCAGCTGGCCGTAGCCGTATTCGGTGAGCGCCCGCTGCACCGCCGCCACGCGGCGCGAGCCCGCGGCTTGCGCGGTATTGGAAGGCGCCACAGCTGGCGCGCTGCTCGATTTGACGAGATTGGCGAGCGTATCCGCGGCCTTCGGTTCCGCGGGCTTGGGGTCGGCCGGCGATGGTTCGGCGGGCCTTGTCATGGCGTCAACCGGGCGCGGCCGCGGCAACGGGCTGGCCGATACCGATCCCGTCGCAGACAGAGCAACCACCGAGCCGAACATCGGCGAGGGATGACGTCCCGCTTGCAGAAAGAGCGCGTTGGTGATGATCGCACTGACCGCTGCAAATGCCAGCACGCCGGCAATCATGTCTTTCGGGCTATGAAGCAACATGCGCATCACGAGGCCGCGCTCCGCGTCCGCGTCGACCGCAACCGCTTTTGCACCCGCGCCACGGCGGCGCGGCATGTCGTTCTTCGCATTTTGTCTAGGCACTTTTCTTCACCTGGTGAGCTTGGTCCTGGGTTAGGGATCGCGGAGTGAGCTTGGCCACGTTGCTGGGCGGTTGCGGCGCCGGCGGCGTGAACGTCAGCGGCAACGCGACGCTTACAGTGGTTCCTTCATCGATCTTGCTCTGTACAATTATCTCGCCGGCATGCAGTTCGACAAGACTTTTTACGATCGACAGCCCGAGGCCGGTTCCTTCGTGCCGCCGCTGATAGGTCTTGCCCGCCTGGAAGAAGGGATCACCGATCCGCTTGAGATCGTCGGCCGCGATGCCGACGCCGTTATCGGTGACGCGAAGCATCAGCCGCGATCCCTCGACACTGGCGGAAACCGTCACCCTGCCGCCGCGCTCGGTGAACTTGATGGCGTTGGAGACGAGGTTCAGCACGATCTGCTTGAACGCGCGCGGATCGCCGGTCATATCAGGCAAATCTTCCGGCGCGCGGCTCACCAGGTCGATCGCATTGTCCCGCGCCTTCAACGCCAGCAGGTTGCAGCAATTGAGCAGCGCGGCCCGCGGCGCGAACGGCTCCGGTGAAATTTCGAAATTACCGGATTCCATCTTCGACATGTCGAGAATGCCATTGACCACCGACAACAGATGCTGACCTGAATCATTGATCAACTGGGCATACTCCTTGCGGCGCGCAGCATTCACCATCAACACGTCTTCCTGAACAATCATTTCGGAAAACCCGATGATGGCATTGAGCGGCGTACGCAGTTCGTGGCTCATGGTGGCGAGAAAGCGGGTCTTGGACGTGTCCGCCTGCTCGGCGGCCGTGCGCGCCAGATCCAGCGCCTGTTCCTGGATTTTCCGGTCGGTGACATCGCGCATCACGGCGACGACCTCGGCATCAAGCGTGGCCGTTGTGTCCGATGCCTGTTCGAGCGGCCGGCAACGCATTTCAATCCAGATGAAATCGACCAGGCTACCGCGCTCGCTGCCACGTGGCGCATCGCGCTTGAGCCGAAATTCCACGCTGCGCGCCTCGCCGCCGCGCGCCGCGTCCGAAAGCGCGGTGAGATAGGCCGGACGATCGACGACGTGGACGCGGTCGAACAGGCCGTGCCCCAGCAGCCGCGATACGGGCGCTCCCAGCATCGTCTCCGCCGCAGGCGAAATGAATTGCACCGCGCCGTTGCGATGATGGCGCGAAATCACATCGCTCATGTTTCGCGCCATCAGGCGATAGCGGTTCTCCTCGACGTAGAGCAGCGCAACGCTGGTGCGCGCGAGCGACTCGGCGCCAAAGGCAAGCCCGGCTGCATAGAGCGTCGCCGATGCGACGCCGAATGCCATGAATATACTGTGCGAGGCCGTGTTCAACTCCGGTGTCGGCAACATGCCGAAATATCCGAACGCGATCAGCATGGCCGCGCATGTCAGCGCCAGCGCGGATGCCAACACCACCACGCGGCGCGATGCCGAGGGCGCGGCCTCAAGCGGAACAACGACAAGCCAGATCGCAGCAAATGATTCGATGCCGCCGGTGGTCATTGCCACCGTCATGACCAGACCCGCCAGCGCCAGCGACGACAGCACGTGCGCGCCTTCGTAGCGGCCGGTGCGCGACAAGAACCACGACAGCAGAATGGGGGCGATCAGCCAGGCGAATGCCGCGACCTCAAGGGCGGTGGGCGCGCCGCGCATCGCAAGATAGGCCGGAAATGCCGCGAAAGCAGCCAGGCTTCCGAGCAGTCGCGGCGCCGTGAAGGCGCGATGGCGCGCGCGCGTCAGCGCATCATACTGCGCCGACGAATGCAGCAGCGTATCGAGGCAATCGCGAATGTTACTCAAAATTGTCACGGCTCTCGCGCTGCGGCTTGTTCGTCAAAAATGACGCGCCGGAACGCCCCCTTATCGTTACCGCACCGTGTCAGAGTGAAATTAAGCGAACGCTAAGGCCCGCAATTCCGCCGTCAAAGACCGTGTCTTAGCGGGGTTTCGCACGCCGGTAGACCGCTCATTCGGTGCAGATGGTGAACGTCCGGTTTCCAGAGCGCGTCGGGTATGGTTTCGAAATGGTGGATGCGGCGGACGTATCGGTTCCATTACGGGAAGCCGTCATCAATCGAAAATTTACACCGAATCAAATGAATCGGATTTTCTGCAAGTTTTCGCCGGTTTAGCCTCAATGCGAACACTTACGATTTATCGACGGCTGCTAGTCAAAGACTAACTGCGGAATCAACCGCAGCACGATTGAAATGGACGACCGGGGTCGCGAGATGTTTTTTCTGCTTCGCATGGCATTTTGGCTCGGGCTGGTGCTCGTGCTGTTGCCCCTAGAGAAGATACCTGAATCAGACAAGTCACCGCAGGTCGGGGCGTCGGAAGCCGTGTCCGCTGCGACCGCGGCGGTGTCAGACATGAGTCAGTTCTGCAAGCGGCAGCCGGCGGCGTGCGAAGTTGGCGGCCAGGCCGCGACCGCGATCGGGCATCGCGCCCAGGCAGGTGCGCGCAGACTATATCAAATCATCACCGACAAGCGCGCGTCGGATCACACCAGCTCGATTGGCGGGATCGAGAATGCAAATGCTTCGTTCGCAGAAACAGCGTCGCGCGACACGTTGACGCCGGATGATCTGCAGGCGGATTGGCGCGGCGTGCCCTAACGGCAAATTGGGCCCGGAACCATGTCGATTGCGATCCGGCAATATCGCTTTCGGTCTCCCGAGATCCTATATATGGCTATGGGATTGAGCGCGGGACATGATGACGATCGACGAAATCAGAGATAATTTTGAGCTGTTGGACGATTGGGACGACCGCTATCGGTATGTCATCGAACTCGGCCGCACCCTGGCTCCGATGCCCGAAGCCGAGCATTCCGCTGTTAACAAGGTGCAAGGCTGCGCCAGCCAGGTTTGGCTCTCCAAGCAGATCGACCGCGGCAACGGCGACGAACCAGTGCTGAATTATCTCGGCGACAGCGACGCGCATATCGTGCGCGGGCTGATCGCAATCCTGCTGACACTTTATTCCGGCCACACGCCGCAAGAGATTCTTGCCACCGACGCCATCGCGGTATTCGACGAATTCGGATTTCGCGAGCACCTGACGCCGCAGCGCTCCAACGGCCTGCGCGCCATGGTCGAGCGCATTCGCTCCGACGCGCGCGAAGCGGTTGCCGCGGCCTCCTGAAAGTTCACTCTTGCCGTTGAGAGAATTCACGCCGCTGGGCAGTCCGTGCGGCTGGCGCGGCCAAAGCTATTTCCGCCGCCGCCGTTGTTGGCCAAGCCCCATTTTTTTGGCGAGCTGGGAACGCGCCACCGCATAATTCGGCGCGACCATCGGATAATCCGCCGGCAGGCCCCATTTGTCCCGGTATTGTTCCGGCGTCATGCTGTATTGCGTACGCAGATGGCGCTTCAGGGATTTGAAGCGCTTGCCGTCCTCAAGACAGACCAGATAGTCCGGAGTCATCGATTTCTTCACGGAAACGGCGGGTTTGGCGGGTTCGAGAGGCGCTTCGACCCGGCCTGTCGAGACCCGCAGCAGGGCCGCGTGAATTTGGCTGATCAGGGCCGGGATTTCGGAAGCCGGCGTCGGATTATTGCTGAGATAGGCCGACACGATGCTCGCAGTCAGGTCGATGAAATTCTTGCCGGCAGCGTCGGTCATGGCCTGAACCTTCCATAGATCGTAATCACGCTCGGAACTTATGGATCGGAAAGTATCCGGCGCGAACCAATACGCTTTCGGAATCTTCCACTACTGTCGAATATGAGCGGATTGCTGCCGACGTGACAAGAACAACGGCATTCTATTTTTCGAGGCAGGTTCGCCGGAAGTACACCTCGTCATGAACGCTGGTCGAGATGCGCGCGCAGTTCATCGATGGACGCGAATCGCATCAAGCCTTCGGGCAATTGCGCCTCGATCGAGCCGTCGGAATACAACGAATAGGCCATTCCATCGACCACACCTGATTTGAGAATCGTCACTGGCGGCTGATCCTGCGTGGCCGGAGGGGAACGATCTGCCGCAGTTGCCCCGGCGTTTGCCTCGGTAAACGCCGGGGGCGTCCGACCGCGACGGCGCGGCGCTGGGGCATCGCCCCTCAAGCGTTCCGGTTTTGGCCAGGCATCGTCGAACGATGGCGGCGAAAGCTCGCTTGATTCGGGAGGTGGCTTTGGACCGAGATCAGCCTCGGAAGGATCGCTCATTCGCCCCTGAACACGCTCGCGCTCTTTCCGCGATGATGAGGAAAACAGCAGATTACGCCTCGGCTTGACGGCTGGCGCCGCCTCCACCGGCTCAGGCGCGGAGGGCCCGCGATCACGGGCCGCGGGCTCCTCCCGCCATGGGGCGGTGGACGGCGCCGGCAACTCTGCATGGTCTACCTCTTCCACGGACGGCAGGTCGCGGCTGAATGAGAAACCGCCTTTTTCCGGGGCCTGATCGCGCGGGGCGCTTGGAGCTGCCTTGGTTCCCGCCGGACTACTAAGGCCAAGCCGCAATGCTATTTTCCTCAGTTCCCGAACAGCTGCCCAGAGGCTGAGCATGATCGCCCCGGTGCAAGCCGCGACCGTACCCGACAAAATCAGGGTATTGCCGAAACTCAGGTCCATCTGGATGCCAAGACCGACCGTAAGGAGACCGGCCAATAGCACGCCAATCCCACCGATCAACAACACAACCATCATCAAATTCACCCCCGGCTGCGCCCGAAATACTCGCAAGCCGCCAAGGCAACGATACCGTCATATTGTGCACACCGCCAACGGACAAATGTGGGCGCAGTTCCCTCAAAAAACTCCATTGACGCACCTTAATCCCGCTCCGAAGCGCCAGTTGGGCACGCCAAGTTTTTTTTGCTTTGCGGCGATTGTTGCACTGCATCAGGAAAATTAAGCCACAATTCCCAATTACTTGATAAGGGAACTGCGCTATATGGATGCCGGGGAATGAGGCTCAAAGCGCTTACGCTGGGCCATAAGGGACTCCGGGTTACCAATAGCCATGTCATCCATTACGACTTCGGCCATCGACACGCCCTCGCGGCGCTCGGTGGAGCGGACTTGCGACGACCTCGCCATCATCGTACTGGCGGCGGTCGCATTGATCGCAAGCCTCACCTTTCGCGATTATGGATTAGGCTGGGACGACTACACCCACGCCGAATATGCCGATCTGCTGTTGCGCATGTATGGCTCCGGTTTCAAGGATACCGGGGCGCTGTCGTTCGCCAATCTCTACATGTATGGCGGCGGCTTCGACATGGCGGCCGCGCTGCTGCACAAGGTCATCCCGCTCGAACTGTTTGAAACTCGCCGCCTGCTCGGCGCGTTCGTCGGCGTGATCGGCCTTGCGGTGACATGGCGGCTCGGCCGGCGTGTCGGCGGCCCGCTCGCGGGGCTCGCAGCGCTGCTAATGCTCGCGCTGTGCCCGACCTTCTACGGGCATATGTTTATGAATCCGAAGGATGCGCCATTCGCCGTTGCGATGGTGATCCTGATGCTGGGCCTTGTCCGCCTGGCCGAGGAATATCCTTCGCCCTCGCCGCGGACCATCCTGATCGTCGGTCTCGGCGCCGGCCTGTCGATCGGTTCGCGCATCCTTGGCGGGCTCGCGCTCCTCTATGCCGTTGCCGGCTTCATGCCGCTGTTCCTGGAGGAAATTCACACGCACAGCGCGCGCGAGGCCGCTCAGCGCTTCGCCCATGTTGTCTATGTGCTGCTGCCCGGCCTGGTCCTCGGCTACCTCGTGATGGGGCTGATCTGGCCGTGGTCGATCATGGAGCCGGCCAATCCCTTCCACGCGCTGACGTACTTCTCGCACTTCTTCGAGAAGCCATGGAAGGAAATGTTCGATGGCGCGCTGGTGTCAGTGCCTGACATGCCATGGTCGTATCTGCCAACCCTGTTCGCCCTGCAGCTTCCCGAAGTACTGCTTGGTCTGGCGATCGCCGGTGTCGTGGCCACGTTCATGTCGCTGTCGCGCACCGATGTATCGGCCCGCCGCAAGACCATCCTGCTGATGCTGACGCTGGCGGCAACGCTGCCGCTCGTGGTCGCGATGGTGAAACGCCCCGCGCTCTACAACGGCATTCGCCATTTCATTTTTGTTATTCCACCGATGACGGTGCTCGCAGGCACGGCATTCGCGCAGGGAATGAACTGGCTGAAGGAAAATCGTCGCAGTTGGCAGCCCGCAGCCTTAGCCATTTTCTCGTTCGGCCTGTTGTTGCCGCTCGGCGAAATGATCCGGTTGCACCCCTACCAATATACGCACTTCAATCATATCGCCGGCACGGTTCGATCAGCCGACAGCATGTTCATGCTGGATTACTGGGGCCTCGCGCTGAAGCAGGCATCCGATGGCCTGCGCGAGGAACTGATCGAGCGGCAGGAAGCCCCGCCACGGGGACGCAAATGGAAGGTCGCGGTGTGCGGTCCGCAGCGTCCAGCGCAAGTAGCCCTCGGCCCCGACTTCACGATCGGCTGGGATAGCCATGCGGCCGACTTTGCGATGACGCTCGGCGAGTTCTACTGCAAGGGTCTGACCGCGCCGGTGCTGGTGGAAATCAAGCGCGATGACGTGGTATTCGCGCGCGTCTACGATATCCGCGGGCGCAGCATTTCCAGCCTGCTGGCAATTCCGGCGCCGTAGGCGCGCAAAACCTCTTTGGAATGGCATAACTGCCACGCGAACCCCGCGCCTTGCTGCGAAACAAGCGCGGGGCTAGTCTTGCTCAGGAAATCAACGGTCCACACGGGAGAACCGATCATGTCACCAGCGGAAGCTCGCCTGAAGGAAGTGCCGTCGGACATGACGGAGGCTGAATGGAGCCAGCGGGTCAATCTCGCCGCCTGCTATCGTCTTATCGCGCATTATGGCTGGGACGATCTGGTCGATACCCATATTTCCGCGCGGGTGCCGGGACCGGATCATCATTTCCTGATCAACCCCTACGGCTTGATGTTCGACGAAATCACCGCGTCGAGCCTGGTCAAGGTCGACCTTGACGGCAACCAGCTCAGCAAGAGCGATTACAGCATCAACCCCGCGGGTTTCACCATCCATTCCGCGATTCACGAAGTACGCGAGGATGCTGGCTGCGTGCTTCATCTGCACACGCCCGACGGCACCGCGGTGGCGAGTTGCATGGAAGGCCTGCTGCCGCTGAACCAGACCGCGCAGCTTGTCACCCACGATCTCGCCTATCACGACTATGAAGGCATCGCACTCGACCACGACGAACGCCCGCGCCTGCAAAAGGACCTCGGCAACAAGAACCACATGCTGTTGCGCAACCACGGCACGCTGACGGTCGGCCGCTCGGTGGCTTCCGCCTTCGAGCGCATGTTCCACCTGGAGCGTGCTTGCACGATGCAGGTACGCACCCGCATGCTGGGGCCGACGGCCTATCCGGTCGAGCAGGCGGTGGTGGACAAGAACGCCAGCCTGTTCACGGACCCCAACCGGCAGGAACTGCGCTCAACCACGCTGGTATGGCCGGCGCTGCTGCGCAAGGTCGACCGGCTCGACCCCAGCTACAAGAATTGAAAATCTGATGGTTTCGGTGTAGTGTTCCTCCGAACGACCTCTGCACTTCTTCTCAAAACGCCGCCCAATTCCGGGCGGCGTTTTTACTGGGAACGGGGCTGTAGGGTGGGCAAAGCGCAGCGTGCCCACCATCCAAGACAACCATTTGGCTAGATGGTGGGCACGGCGCAAAGCGCGCCTTTGCCCACCCTACGCGGTATCGCAGTTCAGCGCGGCGCGTCAGCCAGCGCTGCCAGAATTCGCGCCCACGAACGAATACCCTTGTGGAAGCTTTGCAGGTCGTATTTTTCGTTCGGAGAATGGATGTTGTCATCGTCCAGACCGAAGCCCACCAGCACCGTGTCGAGACCGAGCGTGCGCTTGAAATCCGCCACGATCGGGATCGAGGCGCCGGAACCCATCAGGACCGTTTCCTTGCCCCACTCCTCGGTCAATGCGCGCTTGGCCGCGGCGAGCGGCTTCATGTTCCAGTCAAGCGCAACGGCCGGCGCGCTGGAATGATCGCCAAACTCGGCTGTGCAGTCTTTCGGCAGCCGCGCGGAAACGTAATCGCGAAACGCCTTGCGGATCTTGCCGGGCTCTTGCCCCACCACCAGCCGGAACGAGATCTTGGCCGAGGCTTCCGCCGGAATCACCGTCTTGGAACCCTCGCCGGTATAACCGCCGATGATGCCGTTGACGTCGCAGGTCGGGCGCGAGGAGATTTGCTCGATCAACAGGCGGCCTTTTTCGCCGGCAGGCACCGAAAGCCCGATCGGTTTGAGAAAGGATTCCGGCGTCAGGTCAAGCTTCGACCACTGGGCAAGAATATCGGGCGGCAGGTCCTTCACCCCGTCGTAGAAGCCAGGGATGGTGATGTGGCCGTCCTCGTCGAATAGGCTGCCGAGGATACGGGTCAACACCCGGATCGGATTTTGCGCGCCACCTCCGAAGATGCCGGAATGCAGATCGCGATTGGCGGCCTTGATTTTGACTTCCTCGTAAACAAGTCCGCGCAGCGACGTGGTGATCGCCGGCGTATTCGGATCCCACATGCTGGTGTCGCAGACCAACGCGAAGTCGGCCTTGAGGTCTTCCTTGTTCTTTTCGAGAAACGGAACGAAATTTTTCGATCCGATTTCTTCTTCGCCTTCGATCACGATGGTCACGTCGACCGGCAGCGAACCCGTGACAGACTTCCAGGCCCGGCAGGCTTCGACGAACGTCATCAACTGCCCCTTGTCGTCCTCCGCACCGCGCGCGACGATGATTTTTCGCCCGTCGGCATGGTCCGTAACGGCCGGTTCGAATGGCGGACGATGCCAAAGATTGAGCGGATCGACCGGCTGCACATCGTAATGACCATAGAACAATACGTGCGGCCGTCCGTTCCCCTTCGCGCCGCCGTTGGGTTTGGCGACGATGGCGGGATGACCGGCCGTCGGCCGGACCTCCGTCGCGAAGCCGAGCGACGCGATATCCTTGGCAAGATGATCGGCCGCCGCCTTGCAATCCCCGGCGAAGGCCGGGTCCGCCGAGATCGATTTGATCCGCAGCAGGGCAAATAGCCGCTCGAGGCTGTTGTCGAAATCGGCATCGATGCGGTCGAGGACCGGTTGAAGTTGCGACGCGTTGGACATTCTCATCTTCCCTTGGCTAGCGGGCTTGCCTCTGCATGTCAGGTTGTAACTCGCCAGCCGCCGGAGACAAGGCGCAAGCAGTACCTTCCGAAGGCGGATGCAGGATGTGCCAGACCAATCCTCCCGCAATCGCGGCGGCGGCAGAGAGGTTGTTCCCGTAGGCCTGCAGATCCTTTGGAAAAATCTGAAACGACAGGCACATTAGACTTCCCGCGACCGCCAGCACGGCCCAGGTACCCGCCCGCACGGCATGACGTGGATCGTAGGCCGCCCGGTGTATCAGGACGGTCATCGGGAAGAACAGCCACAGGAAATAATACTGCCGGGCCAACGGCGACGCCACCGTCATCAGGCAGAACAGGATACCCAGTTCTTCGGCATGCGAGCGTGGTGTTGTCCGCGAACGGGCCGGCATGATCGCGACGTATCCAAGCCCGATCGCCAACGATACCGCGAGCACGATCCAATTCGCCGTCTTGAAATCGAGATCGACCAGATTCATGTATTGCGGTGGCTTGGCCGGATTGTCCTGGTTGTAATTGACCGGGCGCGTCAGCCGGTGCGTCACCGCGATAATGGACTGATTGACCCAGGACCAGTTCTGCTCGGCGCGCTGCCCGAAGCCCTGCTCCGAGCTCGATCCAACCATTCCCTGAAACCATGTCTTCAGTTCGGAAACGTTGTGCTGAAAGCCACGCACGGGAGCCGGAACCACGAACAGAAAGATTCCGAGGAAGACAATCATGCCTGCGGCTGACGCCCATTGCCTGCGCCAAAGCAGATAAGGAAACACGGCCACCGGGAACACCTTGATCGCGGCAGCCAGCGCAAACATGCTCCCCGACATCCACGGGCGGCCGTGCTGCAGCAGCCAGAAGCCAAGCAACATCATCGCCAGCAGAACGAGATTGGGTTGCCCGAGATCGAACATGTCGAAAACAAAAGTTACCGTGACAAAGCCCGGCAGCGCCGCCAGCCACGGGCCGGGTATTCGGCCCGAGCCCGTCATCGCGTTCGAGAATTGAGCCGTCATCCACCACGCGGCCGCATTGAGAGCCGACAGGCATAGATAGAGTGGTATCTTGCCGAAATAGCTGGGTATCGCGAGCAGGACCGCGGGCAGCGGCGGATAGATGAATTCGAAATAAGCAGTTGGATCGCTGGGATAGAGATCCCTGCCCTGCAGGACCTGCTGCCCGGCCCAGAACCAGAGCGGATAGTCCTTTGTCTTTCCGTTCCCCCAAATTTCCGGAACAAGCACGTCAGCGGTCAACGCGATACAGCAGACCAGAAAAAGAATATCGAGCGGCGCTCGCAACGACGGATATCTCAGCACACGCAACTTTCCGAAAAATCAGGGGGAGATCCCGTCGCAGTAAATAGGCGCAAAACTCCAATGCCCCTACCGTCGCAACAATCCGCCGAGCGCGCCGCGTACCAGCGCGCGGCCGACCGAACCGCCAATCGAGCCGCCCATCGATTTGCCGAGATCGGCAGCCAACCCGCCGACCACCTTGTTGGTAACCGAGCGCGTGACGCTTCGCGCGATAACCTGACCGGTCGACATCCTGCCGCGCGATACGTTGGTGCCGAAAATCGTTCCGACGATCGCGCCGATCTGCCCGAGAATTCCACCGCCTCCGCCGCCGGCAGATCCGTCTGCAGACGCCGCAGTTCCCGCCACGCGCTTCTGCAGCACCTCATAGGCGGATTCGGAATCGATCGTGGTGTCGTATTTGCCCTTTAGCGGGCTGTTGTTGATGATCGCCTTGCGTTCCTCGGGCGTGATCGGTCCGATCCGCGCCGTGGGCGGCCGGATCATGACACGTTCGACCATCGCAGGCGTGCCGTTGCCCTCGAGAAAAGACACCAGCGCCTCGCCCTTGCCCAGTTGGGTGATGACTTCCGCGGTGTTGAGCTTCGGATTGGCTCGGAACGTCTCCGCCGCCGCCGCGACCGCCTTCTGATCACGCGGGGTGAAGGCCCGCAACGCGTGCTGCACACGGTTCCCCAATTGGGCGAGCACCTTGTCCGGTACATCGATCGGGTTTTGCGTCACGAAATAAACCCCGACGCCCTTCGAGCGGATCAGCCGCACGACCTGCTGGACCTTGTCCATCAGCGCCTTCGGCGCATCGTCGAACAGCAGATGCGCTTCGTCAAAGAAGAACACCAGCTTGGGTTTCGGCGGATCGCCCGCCTCCGGCAACTCTTCGAACAGCTCCGAGAGCATCCATAGCAGGAAGGTCGCGTAGAGCCGGGGACTCTGCATCAGCTTGTCCGCCACCAGGATGTTGATCATGCCGCGGCCATCACTATCGGTGCGCATGAAATCCTTCAGCGCCAGCGCCGGTTCGCCGAAAAAACTGGCGCCGCCCTGATTTTCCAGCACCAGAAGCTGACGCTGGATCGTTCCCACGGTCTGCTTCGAGACGTTTCCGTACTGCGTGGTCAGCTCGGCGGCGTGTTCCGCAATGAACGACAGGATCGCACGCAGATCCTTCATATCCAGCAGCAGCAACCCTTGCTCGTCGGCCACTCTGAACGCGATGTTCATCACGCCTTCCTGGACGTCGTTGAGATCCATCATGCGGGAGAGCAGCAGCGGACCCATTTCCGAGACCGTGGCACGCACCGGATGACCCTGCTCGCCGAACACGTCCCAGAAAACCGTCGAAAACTGGTCGGGTTGGAAGCTGAGTTCCATTTCGCTGGCGCGCTTGACGATAAAGTCCTTGGCCTCGCCCACCTCGGAGATGCCGGAGAGGTCCCCTTTGATATCGGCCGCGAACACCGGAACACCTGCGCGCGCAAATCCTTCAGCCATCACCTGCAGTGAGACGGTTTTTCCGGTTCCGGTAGCGCCGGTGACCAGACCATGGCGGTTTGCAAGCCCGAGCGTCAGCCATGCTGCCTGTTCACCCTTGCCGATGAAAATCTTCTGATCGGTATCGGCCATCTTGTTATCGGAGGTAGCCATTGCATCGCCTCTTCGCGCGCATCAGGGGTTCAGCTGCGCCCTAATCATACCGCATGTTGCAAGCCGATTGAAATCGGTCAACGTCATTGAGAGGACAGGAAGTTCGGTTCGCCGACAAAGATCGACCGACTTCGTTCGTTGAGCCGACGAAAGTCGTAACGAATGTGCTCGCCGCGACAATCTTTCTTAAGAATTTCTCACCCACTCTTGCATTGCTGCAACACTCGCCACGCGATCGTACTCTCGAATGCGGTCATCGCTTGTATTTAGTATCGCGGAAGGTCAAGATATTCCTGGGCAAGGACCCGGTAAATTAACCGGTTGAGGGCAATATGGACGAATTAATTGCACGGCTGGCCGCAAAGGCCGGCATCGACAATGCTGTGGCTGAAAAAACTATCGGCATCATTCTCGGTTTCCTTCGCAACGAGGGTCCCTCCGATAAAGTTCAGGCATTGATCGACAAGATTCCGGGCGCAGAGACTGCAATCGCGGCTTCCAGCAATAGCGGCGGTCTTGGCAGGTTGATGGGCGGAGGCCTGATGGCGCTCGGTACCAAGCTGATGGGACTTGGTTTGGGCATGGGCGAAATTCAGAGTATCGCACGTGAACTTTTCCGCTTCGGTCGAGACAAAATTGGAGCTGATCAGATGGGCGAGATCATCGCAGGGACACCGGGCCTCAATCAGTTCGCCTGAAGCACCTTTTTCAAATTGAGTATCATGACATATCCAATCTCCGAGATTGATGGCTTGACCGCCGTCGCTGCTTCGAAACTGAAATCGCTTGGCATTCGCACCACGGAAGGGTTGCTCGAGGCTACCCGGACCGTAAAGGGACGCAAAACGATCGCGGCGAGAACCGGCATCACCGAGCAGCAACTGCTCGAATGGGCCAATTTCTCCGACTACATGCGAATTCCCGGCATGGGCAAGGCAAAGGTCGGACTGGTGCGTGCCGCCGGTGTCACCACAGTTCGCGAGCTCGCGCTTCGCAATCCGGCACGCCTGGCGCAGAACATGAAAGAGGTGAATACCAGGCGCAAACTCGTCCGCGTATTGCCTTCGGAAAAGTCGGTCGAGCAACTGATCGCGCAGGCGCGCAAACTTCAGCCCAAAATTAGTTACTGAACAAGATCAGTTACTGAACAACATCAGCCATTAAACCGGTCAACGGCGCTTGGCGGGCGCGCGTGTGGGCGGGTCCGGCATCTTGACTCCCATGCGCGGACCGCGCAAAGCGACCGCATGATCGCGACCACGTCCAGCCCCCTCCCCGCAGCCAGCCCGGCAGATCATCCGGTGTTGCCCGCCCTTTTGTCCCGGCCGTATCCGGCCGTGATGGGCGTGCTGAATGTTACCCCGGATTCCTTCTCCGATGGCGGCCAGTTCATCGCGCCGGAACAGGCGCTGGCGCAGGCCCGGCGTATGATCGCCGAGGGCGCCGACATCATCGACATCGGCGCGGAATCGACCCGGCCCTATGGTTCGAAACCGGTCCCGGCCGACGAAGAACTGCGACGTCTGCGGCCAATATTGAGCGAGGTGGTTTCGCTCGGCGTTCCCGTCTCCATCGACAGCATGAAATCGGTGGTCGTGGCCTGGGCGCTGGACGCCGGCGCCGCGATCGCCAACGATGTCTGGGGCCTCCAGTACGATCCCGGTATGGCCCCGCTCTTGGCGGCGCGCGGATCGCCCGTCATCGTCATGCACAACCGCATCAAGGTCGATGCCGACATCGACATCATGAAGGATATCGCCGCCTTCTTTACGCGGTCGCTGGAGATCGCCGCGAAGGCGGGTGTTTCACGTGGAAACATCGTACTCGACCCCGGCATCGGCTTCGGCAAGACCCCTCAGCAGAGCATGACGGCGCTGGCCCGGCTCAAGGAGCTCAGCGTATTCGGCCTGCCGCTGCTGGTTGGCGCCTCGCGCAAACGTTTCATTGCCTCGGTGACGCCGTCGGAGCCGGATCAGCGCCTTGGCGGCTCCATCGCGGCCCATCTGGTGGCGGCAAAGGCCGGCGCAAACATCATCCGCACCCATGATGTGTGGGAAACCGTACAGGCGCTGCGCGTGGCAGCCGCGATCGAGGACAGGCGATGACTGATACAATCTTCATCACCGGTGTCGTCATCCACGCCCGCCATGGCGTCATGGAACATGAGACCGAAGTCGGGCAGCGCTTCGTGATCGATCTCGAACTCACCGCCGATCTGTCGGAGTCCTCGCGCACCGATCGCCTCGCCGATACGGTGTCCTATTCCAATGTGGTGGCAACCGCGACGGCCGCGTTCAAGAATGCCAACTATAAACTGCTGGAACGCGCGGCCGGCGCCGTTGCCGAGGCCGTACTGGCGGCGTTTCCTCGCATCAGTGCGATCAAGGTCACCGTTCACAAGCCGCACGCCCCGATCGCCGCGATTTTCGAAGACGTTGGCGTGGTCCTGACCCGCACCCGGCAAGATCAGTCTCATGGCTGACGTTCTGATCGCGCTTGGCGGCAATGTCGGCGACGTCCGCGCAACATTTCAAAAAGCGATCGCCAATATCTGCGGCATGACGCAGGCGGCATTGCTGGCACGGTCGTCCGACTACGCCACGCCACCCTGGGGCGATGAGCAGCAGGCCGGCTTCATCAATGCCTGTATCGAAATCGAAACCAGCCTCGATCCCCACGCATTGCTGTTTACGCTGCACAAGGTCGAAAAGAAGTTCGGCCGCGATCGCGCCAACGAGAAACGCTGGGGTCCGCGCACCCTGGACCTCGATCTGATCGCCTATGACGACGTTTCGATCGAAAAGCCGGAACTGACGCTGCCCCATCCCCGGCTGCTCGAACGCGCCTTCGTGCTGGTGCCGCTGGCGGAGATCGTGCCCGATCGTGTCATTGCGGGACACAGCATCACCGCCGCGCTCGCGCAGCTATCCACCGCGGGAATCCTGCGGTTACCCGACCTCGGCTGACCAAAAGGGACCCAAAACAACCGTTTGGCTTGGCGGTCGGCACGTGGCAATTTCCTGCTGACAGCGGGAATGGCCCGAAGGAACGACCTGCCGAATGACATCTGTAACCGACCACCTGCGGCTGGCAGCGGATTTTGCGCCGGCAACCTATGACGATTGGCGCAAGCTGGTCGATGGCGTGCTGAAGGGCGCGCCGTTCGAGAAGCTGGTCGGCAAGACCTATGACGGCTTGAAGATCGAACCGATCTATCGGCGCGCGCACGACACCGCGCCGGTCGCAGGCCGGCCTGCGGCCGCGCCCTGGAAGATCATGCAGCGGATCGATCATCCGGACGCCGCGATGGCGAACGCGCAGGCACTGCACGATCTCGAGAACGGCGCCACCGGGCTGACGCTGGTATTCGCTGGCGCCAATGGCGCCTACGGCTTTGGGCTCGAACCATCCGCGGAAGCGATCGAGAAGGTTCTCGATGGCGTTTTCATCGATGCGGGCATTGCCATCGAACTCCAGATCGGCCCGCAGTCGCGCATGGCCGCGATTCACGTCGCCGAGTATGTCAAGCGCAAAGGCCTCACCCCCGCGGCCTGCGATATCCGGTTCGGGCTCGATCCGGTCGGCGCCTGCGCGGTCTGGGGCTCCAGTCCCTACACCTGGCCCGAGATCGTGCCCGCGGTCACCGGCGCCATCAAAGGCCTCGCGGGAATCGGATTCAAAGGTCCGTTCGCGGTTGCCGATGGGAGGGTGATCCATGATGCCGGCGGATCGGAAGTACAGGAGCTGGCGTTCGTGTTGGCGGCCGGCGTCGCCTATCTGCGCGCGCTGGAGGATGCCGGTGTTGCGCTGGAAGCTACCCAGGGCATGATCTATGCGCGGCTTGGCGCCGACGCCGACCAGTTTTTGACGATGGCAAAATTCCGCGCGCTGCGATTGTTGTGGGCGCGGGTCGAAGCGGCCAGCGGCCTTGCGCCGAAGCCGATCCTCATTGCCGCCGATACCGCATGGCGGATGCTGACCCAGCGCGACCCCTATGTGAACATGCTGCGCGCGACCATGGCGACGTTCTCCGCAGGGCTGGGCGGCGCCGACAGTCTCAATGTACTGCCGCATACGCTGGCGCTGGGATTGCCCGATCCGTTCGCGCGGCGCGCGGCGCGCAATACGCAGCTGGTGCTGCTGGAGGAATCCAATCTCGCCAAGGTCTCCGATCCGGCCGCCGGCTCCGGTGGCATCGAAACCTTGACGCAGCAGCTTTGCGAGGCCGCGTGGTCACTGTTCCAGGAAATCGAGCAAGCCGGTGGCGTGTTCGCTTCCCTTGAGCAAAACCTGATCCAGCGCAAGGTCGCGGCGACACGGGCGGTGCGTGAAGCCAACATCGCCAGGCGCAAGGAAGTGCTGACCGGCGCCAGCGAATTTCCAAACCTGCACGAGGCTCAGGTCTCGGTTCTGGCAGCGAAGCCGGTAGCGCTTGCGCCCTATGGCGAGGCCAAATTCAAATTCGACGCGCTGCCGCCGATGCGGCTGGCCGCGCCGTTCGAACGCTTGCGCGATAAGTCGGATCAAATTCTGAAGGACAAGGGCGTGCGGCCAAAGGTTTTCCTCGCCAATCTCGGCACACCGGCCGACTTCACCGCGCGCGCGACGTTTGCGAAGAGCTTTTTTGAAACCGGGGGAATCGAGGCAGTCGATAGCGAGGGATTCACCGATCCGGCCGCCCTCGCCACAGCGTTCAAGGCTTCCGGCGCGGCGCTGGTATGCCTGTGCTCATCCGGCAAAACCTACGCCGGGCACGCGATCGCCGCCGCAAAGGCCCTTCAAGCCGCCGGTGCAAGGCATATCTATCTGGCAGGGCGGCCCGGCGAGCAGGAAGCAGCACTCCGTGCTGCCGGCGTTAACGATTTCATCTTTGCCGGCGGCGATGCGCTGGCGATGCTGCAGGAAGCCTATCGGTTGATGGAGTGAACATGTCATCGGCGACCAAACCCGTTCTGACCGGCGGCTGCCAATGCGGCGCCGTTCGCTTTGCGCTGTCGGCGGCGCCGGTGAAGGTCAGCATCTGTCATTGCCGGATGTGCCAGAAAGCGGTCGGCGCGCCGTTCGCGTCCTTCGCTGACATCGACCGCGGCGATTTCGCCTGGACCCGGGGTAAACCCGCCGCGTTCCGCTCCTCGTCCCTTGCCGAGCGTGATTTCTGCAGGGATTGCGGCACACCGCTAAGCTTTCGCCGCATCGATGGTCCGAGGATCGAGATCATGACCGGTGCGTTCGACCGCCCCGACCAGCTGGTACCGACCCAGCAATTCGGCACCGAATCCCGGCTCGGCTGGGTGGTGTCGATCGCCAACATGCCGAGCCAGACCACCTTGCAGAACTACGGTCCAGACAAGCTTAACGGCATCGTCAGCCACCAGCATCCGGACCATGATTGAGGGTCATAGAATGACGCTTATGACCGTCTATGATATGCTGCATCCAACCCCGTCCCGTCATGCCCGGGCTTGTCCCGGGCATCCACGTCTTTCCCTCGTTGAAGAGACAGGACGTGGATGGCCGGAACAAGTCCGGCCATGACGAATGAGACCATTGAAATGAGCCGCATACCGAACTTTGCGAATATCGCATTTGAAAAGACCGCCGGCGCCGAACCCGTAGGCGGCGCCGAGCCGTGGCTCACGCCCGAAGGCATTCTGGTAAAACCCGGCTACGGCGAAGCTGACGTAAAAGGCATCGACTTCCTGGAGACCTGGCCGGGCATCGCGCCTTACCTGCGCGGCCCCTACCCCACCATGTATGTCAACCAGCCCTGGACCGTCAGGCAGTATGCCGGCTTCTCGACGGCTGAAGACTCCAACGCGTTTTATCGCCGCAACCTCGCCGCCGGGCAAAAGGGCCTCTCGGTCGCATTCGATCTTGCCACCCATCGCGGCTATGATTCGGATCATCCGCGCGTCACCGGCGACGTCGGCATGGCCGGCGTGGCGATCGATTCGATCTACGACATGCGCACGCTGTTCTCAGGCATCCCGCTCGACCAGATGAGCGTGTCGATGACCATGAACGGCGCGGTGCTGCCGATCCTCGCGCTGTTCGTTGCGGCTGCCGAGGAACAGGGCGTGCCGCCGGAGAAACTCTCGGGCACCATTCAGAACGACATTCTGAAAGAATTCATGGTGCGCAACACCTACATCTATCCGCCGGCGCCCTCGATGCGGATCATCTCCGACATCTTTGCCTACACCTCGCAAAAAATGCCGAAATACAACTCCATCTCCATCTCCGGTTATCACATGCAGGAGGCCGGCGCGACCCAGGACCTCGAGCTCGCCTATACGCTGGCCGACGGCGTCGAATATCTCCGCGCCGGGCTCGCGGCCGGACTCGATGTCGACCGCTTTGCACCGCGGCTGTCGTTCTTCTGGGCGATCGGCATGAACTTCTTCATGGAAGTCGCCAAGATGCGCGCGGCGCGGCTGCTGTGGGCCAAGCTGCTGACGCAATTCAACCCGAAGGACCCGCGCTCGCTCAGTCTGCGCACGCATTGCCAGACCTCGGGCTGGTCGCTGACCGCGCAGGATGTCTACAACAATGTGATGCGGACCACCATCGAGGCGATGGCGGCGACGCAGGGCCACACCCAATCGCTGCACACCAATGCGCTCGACGAGGCGCTGGCGCTGCCGACCGATTTCTCCGCTCGAATCGCGCGCAACACGCAATTGTTCCTGCAGCAGGAGAGCGGCACCAACCGCATCATCGATCCCTGGGGCGGCTCGTATTATGTCGAGCGGCTCACCCACGATCTTGCTGCGAAGGCCTGGGGTCACATCCAGGAGGTCGAGGCGCTCGGCGGCATGGCGAAAGCGATCGAGGCCGGCGTGCCCAAATTGCGGATCGAGGAAGCCTCGGCCAAGACGCAAGCCAGGATCGATGCCGGCAAGCAGGCGGTGATCGGCGTCAACAAGTTCAAGCCAACAAACGAAGCAGCGATCGATGTGCTGAAAGTGGAAAATTCCACGGTGCGCCGGCTGCAGATCGACAAGCTGTCGCGCTTGCGGAAAGAGCGCAACCAGAAGGACGTCGACGACGCACTGGCGGCGCTGACTCGCAGCGCCGGCGAAGGCAACGGCAACCTGTTGGCGCTGGCCATCGATGCCGCGCGCGCCAAAGCCACCGTCGGCGAAATTTCCGATGCAATGGAAAAGGTATTCGGGCGGCACCGCGCCGAGATCAAATCCATCACCGGCGTCTACAAGCGGGAGGCGTCCACCATGTCCAACCGGGTCGAAAAAGTACAGGCGCTGATCGATGCATTCGAGGATGCGGAAGGACGCCGGCCGCGCATCCTAGTGGCCAAGATCGGCCAGGACGGCCACGACCGCGGTCAAAAGGTGATCGCCTCGGCCTTCGCCGATGTCGGCTTCGACGTCGATATCGGACCGCTGTTCGCCACCGCCGACGAGGCGGCGCGGCAGGCGGTCGAGAACGATGTGCATATTCTGGGGCTATCGTCGCTGGCGGCCGCGCATCTCACCGCGGTGCCGGAGCTGAAGGCTGCGCTGAAGAAACAGGGCCGCGACGATATCATGATCATCATCGGCGGCGTGGTGCCACCGCAGGATTACGACGCGCTGTACAAGGCGGGCGCCGAGGCGATCTTCCCGCCCGGTACAGTCATTGCCGATGCCGCCGAAGAATTAATCCACAAGCTCAATGCAAGACTGGGGCATAGCGAGGCGGCGGCGTAAGCGGCGGTCGCGAATTGCGTCTCGGTGCTGGAGCCGGCGAAGTAGGCGGCCTCGTAGGGTGGGCAAAGGCGCGCTTGCGCCGTGCCCACCGTTTCCTGAGTTGCCGAAGAGTGGTGGGCACGCGGAGTTTATCATCGGGCGCGCATTCGCGCGACCCGTTGGCTTTGCCCACCCTACGGACTAGACCGTAGAAATGGCGCGACACGACAGCGCTGCGTGCATCGCATCGGAAGCTTTGTAGGGCGGGGAAACAAAACCGCCCTTCGCGGCGTGGCCACCGTTCACTCCCCAAACGCTCCTTGAATTTCTTTCATGTCGCCGCCCCAGTCTGCGGCAAGCAGCCCACGCTCGACATCGCGATGAAAGCTGCTATGCGGCCAGTCGACAACACGCGCGACATGTCCGTGCTTGACCGGATTGAAATGGATATATTCGATATGGCGCTCCAGATCGGCATCATCGCGAATGGCGTGCTCCCAATAGCGACGTTGCCAGATGCCCTTCTCTCGCTTGCGCGCCTTGCTTGCAGATCGCGGCAGGGGGACAAGGCCGCGCGAGAAGCCGCTCTTGATCAAGCTCCAGCGGGAGGAAAAATCAGCGTCTCCTTCCGGCAGTGCCCAGACCGCGTGAATGTGATCGGTCAAGACGCAGATCGCGATGGTTTCGAACGGGCGGCGTTGTTGGACGGTTCGATAGACAATTCGCAGTCGATCAATCTCGTCCACCAGCAGCCGGCTCGACCGGTCGGCGAGAACGACGGTGAAGAAGAAAACGCTGCCTTTGAGTTTCGCCCGGACGTATCGTGGCATGAGCAATCATCTTGTACAAAAATGGTGGGCACGCCGCGAAGAGCGGCTTTGCCCACCCTACGAAAGTGCTGAATTATTTCAACACCAGTCGCATGCGGTCGCCGGTGATTTGCCCGTCGGGTCAAATTTTTGTTTCCCGTCGCGATAACGAATGACGTCGTGTAAAAAAAATCCACTGCCCGACGGGCCAGATTTGGTGTGATCGCGGCTGTCGAGTCCCATAGCAAAAAATTTTGCTGTTCCGCGCCGACCCAAATCAGTTCTATAACCGCCGCCATCCCGTCCCACAGAGGGGCGTATCCGGATCGTCAGAGACGCGGGATGGGATGCGGTGGACGCAGCAGTGTTAGGCGTGCGATGCGAGCGCAGGGCGGAT
>Ga0193726_1000543_pt1 | contig 38991 bp, 53 predicted proteins | sample H2c1metaG_FD_144928 | JGI IMG/M metagenome (GOLD analysis project Ga0193726, IMG submission 144928) | Soil microbial communities from a riparian zone of the East river system, Colorado, United States - H2c1 | ecosystem: Environmental > Terrestrial > Soil > Riparian zone | place: USA: East River... | reverse complement strand
CGCGCTGTGTCCGGTGCTCAAACCCGAGACCATCGTCGGCACCAACACCTCGTCGATCTCGATCACGCGGCTCGCCTCCTCGACCGACCGGCCGGAGCGCTTCATCGGCATTCACTTCATGAACCCGGTGCCGCTGATGGAGCTGGTCGAAGTGATCCGCGGCATCGCTACCGACGATGCGACTTTCGAATCGACCAAGCAATTCATCGGCAAGCTCGGCAAGCTGATCGCGGTGTCCGAGGATTTTCCCGCCTTCATCGTCAACCGCATCCTGCTGCCGATGATCAACGAGGCGATCTACACGCTCTATGAAGGCGTCGGCAACGTCGAGGCGATCGATACCGCGATGCGGCTCGGCGCCCACCATCCGATGGGGCCGCTCGAGCTCGCCGATTTCATCGGGCTGGATACTTGTCTCTCGGTGATGCAGGTGCTGCACGAAGGTTTGGCGGATTCCAAATACCGCCCGTGTCCGTTGCTGGTGAAATACGTCGAGGCCGGCTGGCTCGGCCGCAAGACGCAGCGCGGGTTCTACGATTACCGCGGCGAGAAGCCGGTGCCGACCAGATAACGGACGACAGACGACGGACGACGGATAAACATCAATCCGTCCTCCGTCGTCTGCCAAGCCGTTACTTCATCAATTCGACAAAGAGACCGATAACCGCCACGAAGCCGAGCGTGAAAACGATCGTGCGAATGTAGGGAATGGCGGTCCAGTAGACGATGGCGTGCACGACGCGCAGCCAGAAGAAGGACATCGTCCAGAACGCCGTCATTGCGTTGGCCTTGCCGGTCAACTGGATCAGGATCACCAGCGTTGCAAAGGGCGCGAACGTCTCGACGGCGTTGAGATAGGCGCGGTCCGCGCGCCTGCCCCAGAGCGGCAGCGGTCGCTGCGTCGGATCGACATAATTCTCCGGTTTCAGCGATCCGTTGGTCATGACTTGCGCCACGACGTAAGGAATCCACAGCGCCGCCGTCAGCATTGCCGTAAAGGCCAGATATTTCAGATCGGTCGACATTTGATCTTGCTCCCCCTGATGTCGCGTTGATTACTGTCGCGCCGCGTTAGGTTTTTGGTTTGAGCATGATCTTTTCCGAAAACCGGTTTCCACTTTTCGGGATCATGCTCTAGTCGCAGCACGCGTCCGTTTTCTTCGGCTCCACATACGTCGCCTTGGGATCGACCGCGGCGCCGTCGTAGCGGTCGTGGTGGCGCACCCAGGCCATCGACCACGGCAAGCCTGCCTCGTCGCGGCCCTTCGGCGCCAGGTCGAGCATGTGATAGGTGCCGATCAGCATGTCGAGGCCGCGGCCGTAGCTCGAATAGGTGTGGAAGATCTCGCCGGTCTCGCTTTTGTAGAACACGCTGGCGCCGGGGCGTTCTTCGCTGGGAAACGTCGTCATTTCGTAGTTGTACATCGCCTTGCCGCTGGCTTTCTCCTCGGGCGTTGCGGAGACGTGATAGTCGAAGTTGAAGTCATTGCCGAACGACGACACCCATTTGAAGTGCCAGCCCATGCGGCGCTTGAATTTCTCGATCTGCGCCAGCGGTGCACGCGACACGACGAGGAACGTCACATCGCGTTGCGCGAGGTGAGCGACGGTGCCATCGAAATGATCGGCTAAGAGCGAACAGCTCGGGCAGCCGGCTTCCCAGTCGGGGCCGAGCATGAAGTGATAGACGATCAGCTGGTTCTTGCCGCCGAACAGGTCGGCCAGCGTTTCCTTGCCGTTCGGCCCGTCGAACACGTAAGTCTTGTCGACTTTCACCCAGGGCAGCTCGCGCCGCTTTTTGCTCAGCGCATCGCGCGCTTTCGAGAACGCTTTTTCCTCGGCGAGATGCGCTTTGCGCGCGGCGATCCATTCGTCCTGGGAGACGATGCGATGCGGTTCCATGATTGTTGCTCCTCGACCTGTAGGGCGGATTAGCGAAGCGTAATCCGCCATTCGTTTGCAACGAGCGGTGGGTTACGCCGGAGCCCGCCATCGGGCCGGCCACTTCGGGCCGGACCCGTTGGGCTAACCCACCCTACGTTCTCTACTGCTCGACCGGAGTCATCCAGCCGACGCCGGCGCCGTCGGGCTGCATCAGGATGGCGATGCGGCCGACGCCGGGCACGTCGAACGCCGGCTTCATCAATTTGGCGCCGGCCTTGACCGCCTTGGCCACGCGGGCGTCGACGTCGTCGACCGCGATGTAGGACATCCAGCTTTCCGGTACGCCCTGAAAATCGTGGCCGCTGATGTCCAAAATGCCGCCGACCGGCTCGTCGTCCATCGTGGCGAGCCAATAGGTGCCGCCGCCGCCGGGCATCGGCATGGCGTCGTAGCTCCAGCCCAAAGTGTCGGCATAGAATTTCTTCGCGCCCTCGACGTCGCGCGTCATGAGCTCGTTCCAGTAAAATGTGCCGTGCGATCCGCGCATCATCTACTCCATTGTTGCAAGTTGACGTCTGGCCATTGTGTCTGTGCTTTGTGTCAATCCGGCGAAGCTCAGGCGAACAGCTTTTCCATCTTGTCCATGGCGCCGTTCCAGCCGCCCTGATGGCGATCACGTGCGTCATCGTCGAAGAACTGCTCGTGGGTGAGCGTCAGTAAGGTGCCGTCGCCGTCAGGCTTGAGCAGCACCGTCACCAGCGATTCACGCTCGGGCATCGTTTTCCAGGCCCAGGTGAAGACCAGCTTCTCGTTCGCGATGACCTCGCGATAGACACCGCTGACATCGTGCTCCTCGCCGCCCGGCGCGCGCATTACCCAGCGATAACGGCCGCCGGTGCGCGGATCGCTTTCGACGTGCGCCGCCTTGATTTCGCCGGGTCCCATCCAAAGCTTTACTTTTTCCGGGTCGATCCACGCCGCGAAGACCTTGGCGGGCGGCGCGTTGAGGCGGCGCTTGATGGTGAGGCTCGGTTTTGTGGCGGTTTGGGTGGCCATGTTCTTTCCTTCTGCGAAAGTGTTTTTTCTTCGTCCAGGAATGCGGCCAGGCGGTCGAGCCGCTCGGACCAAAACTTCTGATAGCGATTGAGCCACTCGAACGCGTCGCGCATCGGCTCGGCGTCGAGGCGGCAGGCGACGACGCGCCCGGTTTTGGTGCGCGCGACCAGCCCGGCGTCCGACAGCACATCGAGATGCTTCATGATCGCCGGCAGCGACACCGGAAACGGCGCGGCCAGCGCGCTCACCGAAATGTCGGGCTCCGCGGCAAGCCGCATCACCAGCGCGCGCCGCGTCGGATCGGCAAGCGCCGCGAAGGTGCGGTCGAGGGTCGAGCTTTGAAAGTTAACCATTTGGTTTAGTATAAGCCTGTGGCTGGCGCTGTCAACCGGGGCCTCGTCATTCCGGGGCCGCGCGAAGCGCGGAGCCCGGAATCCATAGCCACTGTCAGCGATTATGGATTCCGGACTTGCCGCTTCGCGGCAATCCGGAATGACGGACGTGATTCACACGTTCTTAAACTTCACCGCCAATCATGCCGCCCCTATGGACCCGTCCAGCCTCATCACCGCGCTCATGGGCGCCCAGACCGGCGTGATGCAGCTTGCCGTCGCGGCGCGGCTTATGCGCATGAACGCCGATCAGGGCGCCGCGGTGGCAAAACTGATCGACGCCGCGCAGCAGAGCATCGATCCGCTCGCCAATGTCGCAGCCGGAATCGGGACGAATTTGAACGTCAGCGCGTGACGTTGCCGTCGGCAATCGCCGCGCTCACCAATTTCACCCCGTCGTCGCTCGCCCATTCGGCCGGGCCCGCCATGTTGCCGATCTCGCAACCGGAGCGGTCGATCAAGAGCGTCGTCGGCATGCCGAACGCCTTGCCGGCGGTTTTCAGATCCTCGAATACACGCGCGCTCGGATCGAAGAAATAGCCGAGCCGCGTGATGCCGACGTCCTTGAGGAAGTTGAGCGGCTTTTGCGGATCGCGGGTGTCGATGTCGATAGCGACGACCTCGAAGTTTTGACCGCCGAGCTTGCCTTCGAGCGCATCGAGCGCCGGCATCTCCTTGCGGCAGGGCACGCACCAGGTCGCCCACAGGTTCAAAAGCACGGTGCGGCCGCGCCAATCCTTCAGGGTGCGGTCGTGGCCGGCTGCGTCCTTGAAGACCAGATCGGGGACGAGAAAGCCGGTATGCGCCAGGCTTAATGCCGCGACTTCGCCATGGACCAGCGGGGCGAGCCGCGCCGCGGTCTGCACCGCCGGCTGGCAGGCCGCATCGGCCGGATTGCCTCGCAGACGGCCAATCCCGTATACCCCCGCCAGCACCGCGAGAGTCCCGCACAGCGCCCAGGCGGTGGCGGCGATCAAGCGGCGGCGGCGTACTTTATAATACGGCTCGGCAGGCAACTCGGACATTGGCGATAAAACCTCGGGATTTTGGCGCAACCTTTATGAGCGATCTGTCATGAGCAACAAAATGTGGGGCGGACGATTCGGCGCCAAACCCGACCCCCTGATGGAGTATTTCAGCGCTTCCATCCACTTCGACTGGACCCTGTACCCGCAGGATATCGCGGCAAGCAAGGCCCATGCGGCGATGCTCGCCAAAAAGGGCATCATCACGGCCAAAGATGCGAAGAAGATCGCTCACGGTCTAGACACGATCCTGTCAGAGTTCAGAGCGAGCAAGTTCGCCTTCAATTCCACGCTCGAAGACATCCATATGAATATCGAGAGCCGGCTCGCCGAGCTGATCGGGCCGGCCGCCGGGCGGCTGCACACCGCGCGCTCGCGCAACGACCAGGTCGCGACCGACTTCCGGCTTTGGGTGCGCGACTACATTGACGGTTTTGATACAGCCCTCGCCGGTTATCAACGCGCGCTGGCCGAGAAGGCGCTGCAATATGCCGATACGGTGATGCCGGGCTTCACCCATCTGCAACCGGCGCAACCGGTGACCTTCGGCCATCACCTGCTCGCCTATGTGGAGATGGCGGCGCGTGACCGCGGCCGGTTCGCCGATGCGCGGGGCCGCCTCAACGAAAGCCCGCTCGGCGCCGCCGCGCTGGCCGGCACCTCTTTCCCGATCGATCGCGCCATGACCGCGAAGGCGCTCGGCTTTGCGCGGCCGATGGCGAACTCGCTCGACGCCGTCGCCGACCGCGATTTTGTGCTGGAAACGCTGTCGGCCTGCGCCATCGCCATCGTGCATCTGTCGCGGTTCGCCGAAGAGATCGTGATTTGGTCGTCGCCGCTGGTTGGTTTCCTGCGGCTGTCCGACCGGTTCACCACCGGCTCCTCGATCATGCCGCAAAAACGCAACCCGGACGCCGCCGAGCTCATTCGCGCCAAGACCGGCCGGGTCGTCGGCGCGCTCACTGGGTTGCTGGTGGTGATGAAGGGATTGCCGCTCGCCTATCAGAAGGACATGCAGGAGGACAAGGAAGGCACCATCGACGCCTTCGGCACGCTGTCGCAGTCGATCGCCCTCATGACCAAAATGGTCGATGACATGACGCCCGATGTCGCGGCGATGGCCAACGCGGCGGGTGCGGGCTATTCGACCGCCACCGATCTTGCCGACTGGCTGGTGCAGACGCTGAAATTGCCGTTCCGCGACGCCCATCACATCACCGGCCGGATCGTTGCCGCGGCGGCCGAGGCCGGCGTCGCGCTGGAAAAACTACCGCTCAAAGCCATGCAGGCGGTCGAGCCGCGGATCACCAAGGCGGTTTACGGCGTGCTCTCGGTCGGCAATTCGGTGAAGAGCCGCAAGGCTTACGGCGGCACGGCGCCACAAAACGTGCGGGCGCAGGCCAAACGCTGGCTCAAACTGTTGAAAAAGCGGCCGTAAACGCCCTGGTAAAGGCTCTGGCAAGAGGTTGCCGACACAATGTCGCCGCCGCGATCTGGTTTGCTATGCTGGGTTTGAGCGTGCGTCGGGGGGGAGGCCTTTGGCCGGTTATCGTCTGAGCTTTGGGCTGGTATTGGCCGTGGCGGCGCTTTCGCTTGCCGCCTGCGGGCGCAAGGGCGAGCTCGAAATGCCGCCGGGTCCCGCGACCCAGCCGCCGGTCGCCGCCGCGCCGGTGTCGCCGACAGGGTTTATGCCGAACTACGCGGGCGCGCCGCCGACGCAGCAGCAGGAAGATGCCGCCGCCGTGAAAAACGGCTTCGATGCCCGCGGCAATCCGGTGGCCGCCCCGAGCACAAAAAAATCCTTCATCCTCGATCCAATCCTGCAATAGTTTTTTACGCGCGACTCAGACGGGGCTTTGGGCCGTAGCGAACATCGCAATCACGCGCTAAACACGTCCCATGCACCACTTCGCTTATCGCAACGGCGTGCTGCACGCCGAAGGGGTCAATCTCATCGCGCTGGCGGAAGCCGTCGGCACGCCGTTCTATTGCTATGCGAGCGCGACCTTGGAGCGGCACTACAACGTCTTCGCCGGCGCGTTTGCCGACGTCGACGCGCTGGTCTGCTACTCCCTGAAGGCGAATTCCAACCAGGCGGTGATCGCGACCTTGGCCAAGCTCGGCGCCGGCGCCGACGTCGTCTCCAGCGGCGAACTGTTGCGCGCGCGGGCGGCGGGAATCCCGCCAGACAAGATCATGTTTTCCGGCGTCGGCAAGACCGTGGACGAGCTTGCGCTCGCGGTCGATGAAGACGTCCTCTGCGTCAATGTCGAATCCGAAGCGGAGCTCGAGTTGCTCGCCGCCATCGCCGCCGCCAAGGGCCGCGCGATCGATATTTCGATCCGCGTCAATCCCGACATCGATCCAAAGACCCATGCCAAGATCGCCACCGGCAAGGCGGAGAACAAATTCGGCATTCCGATCAGCCGCGCCCGCGACGTCTATGCCCGCGCCGCCAGGCTCAAGGGCGTGCGCATCGCCGGCGTCGATATGCATATCGGCAGCCAGATCGTCGAGCTCGATCCGTTCGGCGACGCGTTTGCGCTGCTCGCCGATTTCGTGCGCGCGCTGCGCGCCGACGGTCACACCATCAGCCATATCGATCTCGGCGGCGGCCTGGGCATTCCCTACCGCGAGGACAACGATCCGCCGCCCGATCCGGATGCCTATGCCAAAATCGTCAAAAATGCGACGCGCGGTCTTGGCTGCAAGCTGATCTTCGAGCCGGGCCGGCTCATTGTCGGCAATGCCGGCATCCTCGTCACCCGCGTGCTCTATGTGAAGCACGGCGAAGCAAAAACCTTCGTCATCGTCGATGCCGGCATGAACGATCTCATCCGCCCGACGCTTTACGACGCGCATCACGACATCCGCCCGGTTCGCGAGGCCGCGGTCGGCGCCGCGCGGATCACCGCCGACGTGGTCGGCCCGGTGTGCGAATCAGGCGATTTTCTCGCGCTCGATCGTTCGCTGCCCGCACCGCAGCCGGGCGAGCTTCTCGCCGTCATGACTGCCGGCGCCTATGGCGCGGTCCAGGCCGGCACCTACAACACCCGCGCTCTGGTCCCCGAAGTGCTTGTCAGGGCTAGCGAATGGGCCCTGGTGCGGCCGCGCGTGACGGCCGAGGAACTGATCGCGCTCGACCGCCTGCCGCCTTGGCTTTGAAGTCCTGGCTTTGAAATTGCATAACATTGTAGCGAGCGGGTTTTAGTGCCTTGAACCCGCCCTCATGTTACCCTGTTGTCATGCGGAATTACGGTGCGCCGAGCCCAAAATGACGGGACAAGTGTGACCGAAGCGACTTTGCCCAATGCCGGCCCGCAACCGCGGCCACCGGATGCCACCCGGGCGCTGCTTGAGGCGACCCTCAAGCGCGCGCGCTGGACGATTTTCTGGGAACGGCTGTGGCCGGCGCTGACTTCGCTGGCGACTGCCATCGGGCTGTTCCTGGCACTGTCCTGGCTCGGGCTATGGCTGTGGCTGCCGCCGCTTGGCCGCGCCGCGGCCGTGATCGCTTGCGCGGCGATCGCCATGGTCGCGGCATGGCCGTTCGTGTTCGTGCGCATGCCCGGCGCCCGCGACGCGCTGAGCCGGATCGATCGCGGCAGCGGGCTGCCGCATCGGCCGGCGACCGCGATCACCGACGATCTCGCCGTCACGCCGAAAGATCCTTATTCGCTCGCGCTGTGGAATGCCCATGTCGAGCGCGCGCTCAACGCCGCGCGGGCGCTGAAATCCGGCTGGCCGTCGCCGCGGGTGGCGCGGCACGATCCTTACGCGCTGCGCGCGCTCGTTCTCATCGCCTGCGTCGCTACGTTCTTTGCCGCCGGCGGCGAACGCTGGAAGCGCATCACCGCGGCGTTCGACTGGCACGGTGTGGTGCTGCCGGCGAATTTCCGCGTCGATGCCTGGGTCATTCCGCCGGTCTATACCGGCAAGCCGCCTGTCATCCTTCCCGGCATCCATCCCGGCGAGACGGCGGCATTGCAAACCAACGGCATCGTCGCCGTGCCGGTCAACTCGACGCTGGTCGTGCGCTCGACCGGCAAGGTCAGTCTCAACGTCTCCGGCCTCGGCGGCGTCACGCCGGCGACAGACGCTGTGCATGCGCCGGCCGGCACCGACGAGCATCGCTTCGCCATCACCGCGACGGGCAGCGCCACCTTGCGCGGCGCCGGCGACGATCTGACCTGGGCGTTTAATGTCATCCCCGACAAGCCGCCGACCATTGAGCTGACCAAGGATCCCGAGCTGCAGCGCCGCGGCTCGCTGCTGTTGTCCTACCGGCTCGAAGACGACTACGGCGTGACCGAGGCGCAGGCGACGTTTGCCCGCAAGAACGATGCCGACGCCGACAGCGAAGGCCCGCATCCATTGTTCGGGCCGCCCGATTTCGCGCTGATCCTGCCGCAGGCGCGCACCCGGGCCGGCGTCGCCCAAACCATCAAGGATTTGACCGATCATCCCTGGGCCGGCGCCGAAGTGGATATGACCTTGGTCGCCCGCGACGAAGGCGGCAATGTCGGCAAGAGCGAGCCGTTCGCGTTCCGTCTGCCCGAGCGCGTCTTCACCAAGCCGCTGGCGCGGGCGCTGGTCGAGCAGCGCCGCAATCTCGCGCTCGATGCTAATGCGCGGCCGCTCGTCCTCACCGCGCTCGATGCGCTGGCGTTGGCGCCGGAAAAATTCACGCCCCAGGCCGGCACATATCTGGGGCTGCGCGGCGTCTTCTGGTCGCTGGTGCGCGCCAAGTCCGACGACGACCTGCGCGACGTGGCGGCGCGGCTGTGGTCGATGGCGGTGCAGCTCGAGGACGGCGACATTTCCGATGCGCAAGCCAATTTGCGCAACGCCGAGGAAGCGTTGCGCCAGGCGCTCGAACGCGGCGCCAGCGACGAAGAGCTTAAAGCGCTGATGGATCAGCTGCGCGCGGCGATGGATCGCTTCATGCAGGCGATGGCCGAGCAATTGAAAAACAGCCAGCAGCTCGCCCGTCCGCTCGGCCCCAATCAGCGCCTGCTCAGCCAGCGCGATCTGCAAAGCATGCTCGACCGGCTCGAGAATTTGGCGAAGAACGGCGCTCGCGATGCCGCCAAGCAGCTTCTGCAACAGCTCCAGCAGATGATGGAGAATCTGCAGATGGCGTCGCCGGATATGAACGGCGACGACGGCGACGACATGATGTCGGCGCTCGACGAGCTCGGCGACATGATCCGCCAGCAGCAGGATTTGCGCGACCGCACCTTCCGTCAGGGCCAGGACCAGCGCCAGCAAGGCCAACAGCGCGGCCAGCAATCGCGGCCCGGCCAGCAGCCGCCGGGGCAGCAGGGCAATAGCATGGGCGAGTTGCGGCAGGGCCAGCAGGCGCTGCGCGATCGCCTCAACCAATTGCTCGAAGAGCTCAAGAACCGCGGCTTTGGCCAGAACCAGCAGGGCCAGCAAGGCCAAGGCCAGCAAGGACAAGCTCAGCAGGGCCAGAACGATTTGGAGCAGCTCGGCCGCGCCGGCGAGGCGATGGGACAAGCCGAAGGCAGTCTCGGCCAGGGCAATCCCGACAGCGCGGTGGATTCCCAAGGCCGCGCGCTCGAAGCCTTGCGCAAGGGCGCGCAGTCGCTGGCGCAATCCATGCAACAGCAGATGGGGCAGGGCCCCGGACAGACCGGCCGCGCCGGCCGGCTTGGCCAATCGCGCGCCGAGGGCGATACCGATCCGCTCGGCCGGCCGCTGCGCGGCCGCGACTACGGCGACGACGCCAACGTGCGAGTGCCGGACGAAATCGACGCCCAGCGCGCCCGCCGCATCATCGAGGAGCTGCGCAAGCGCTTCGGCGACATGGGCCGCCCGCAGGACGAGCTCGATTACATCGAGCGGCTGTTGAAGGATTATTGAAACTTATTTTTCTTTCCTCCCCCTGAAAGGGGAGGAATAAGTCTCTCAAAACCTAAACAGCTCAGCCACTTTCACGTCTTCGAGATTATTCAACCGCGACAACAGCTCCGTCCGTTGCGTCTCGGGAATAACTCCAGCCAGCTTGAGAAACTTCTGTTCGAGCCGCTCGCGCGACAGCGGCGACGTGGTGGTGCCTTCGAAATCGGTTTTCGCCATGCTCAATGTGCGGCCGTCTTTCAGTTCGATATGCAACCGGCACGCCATGTCGTTGTTGTTCGGCCCGTGCTTGGCGTAGGGCCGCAGCGCAACGCGCTTGGCGAGTTCCAGGATCGCCGGGTTTTGGTTCGGCCCGTCGAGGAACGCTTGCGGATCGCCGGGGTCGCGGAACAATGCCAGCGCCATGGTGAACGGCAGGCTGTACTGTGCCGTGGCGACGTCGCGCGGCGCCGGGTCGGCGTGGTGCGAGAGCACCTTGTCCGAGACGTCGATGGTGATTGTGGCGATATCCGCCGGCGTGAATTGATGCTGCGCCTTGAGCGCCAGCAGAGCCTGCACCGGCGATTGCGACGTGACGTGGCACGGAAACGTCTTGAACGTGATCGTCAGCGTTTCCCAGCGCTCGCCCAAACCCGCGGCGATGAGCGAAGCGTCGCCGTCGCGGGCATAGACGTCGAGAACGCCGAACTTGCCTTCGAGAATGACCTCGGGGCCCTCGAACCCGCGCGCCGCAAGGTTCGCCGCCGTCACGCCGCCCTCCGCGGCGCGGCCCATGTGAATGCGCTTGACCATGCCGCCCTGGCCGGATTTCACGAACGCCAAGAGCCCTGAGCAAAACGAGCCGCCGATGCCCATCGCCATCGTCGTTTGCTCCGCCGTCAGCTTCATGATCTTGCTGGCCGCGACCGCCGATCCGAACACCCCGGTGATGCCCGGCGCGTGAAATCCCAGTTTTTCGCTTGAGCTCTTTGCGGCCAGCGCGAAGCGGAACATGCATTCCAGGCCGGCGACGAAGGCGGTGATCAAATCCTTGCCGGATACGCCGGCTTCTTCGGCTGCGGCTAAAGCACCTGTCAGCACCGTGGCGCCGGGATGCACGCCGGTCGACGGTTGCCGCAGATTGTCGAACTCGAAGGCGTGCGCGAAGGCGCCGTTGGCAAAGGCCGCGCCCGGCGCGCTGGTGCGGCGAAAGCCTGAGTCGAGGATGGACGAGCGGCCGGTGCCGACGTGCTGCACGTAATCGTCAACGATTTTGCTCCACGGCATCGTCGAGCCGAACAGCACGACGCCGACGGTATCGACGATGCAGGCCTTGGCGATGGCGACGGCCGGCGCCGGAATGTCTTCGTAGCGCAGGCCGGCCGCAAACTCCGCCAGCGCTTTGGTTTCACCTGCCATGATGCTTTCGGATGTTTGGATGATTGTAGGCACTTCCGCATAGTCCGCGTGCGCGGCGGTGTAAACCGCTCTCTCCCCGCGCGCCGACTCCACTCCGTCATCCTGAGGTGGCCGCGAAGCGGCCCTCGAAGGATGCACGGCCCGGGCCGTCGCCCTTCGAGGCTCGCTTCGCTCACACCTCAGGGTGACGGAAGTCATGCCGCACTCGCGCCCCAGCCATCGGCCAGCCGCGTTGACACCCCTAACGAACGGCCTAAATTACAGGTGTTCCGAGGGGTGCCCCGTCATGGGCTGAGAAAAACCCTTTGAACCTGATCCGGGTCATGCCGGCGAAGGGACGGAAACTTCTCGCAAATCCCGTCCCAACACGCGCCGGCGTCCGGATCGCTCGAAAGGAGCGAACCGATGAATAAGCCGCTTTCCGATTCCGATCTCGCCACGCCGAAGGTCACCACCGGCCCGATCGCGGGCTCGCGCAAGATCTTCTCGGTGCCGGAGGCGGCGCCGGATTTGCGCGTGCCGCTGCGCGAGATTCCGCTTACGGAAGGTTCCGGCGAGGAGCCGGTGCGGGTCTACGATCCGTCCGGGCCTTATACCGACAACGATGTGGCGATCGACGTCGAGACGGGCTTGAAGCGCGCGCGCATCGCGTGGGTCAAGGAGCGCGGCGGCGTCGAGGAATATGACGGCCGGCCGATCAAGCCGGTCGACAACGGCAACGCGTCCGGCAAACATTTGGCGCGCAATTTCCCCAACACGCCGCGCCCGCTGCGTGGGCTCGACGGCCATCCGGTGACCCAGCTCGAATGGGCGCGCAAGGGCGTCATCACCAAGGAAATGATCTATGTCGCCGAGCGCGAGAATCTCGGCCGCAAGAAGATGCTCGACGTCGCGCAAGCCGCCCATGACGACGGCGAAAGCTTCGGCGCTTCGGTGCCGCTGTTCGTCACGCCGGAATTCGTGCGCGACGAGGTGGCGCGCGGCCGCGCCATCATTCCGTGCAACATCAATCACGCCGAGCTCGAGCCGATGGCGATCGGGCGAAACTTCCTCACCAAGATCAACGCCAATATCGGCAATTCGGCCGTCACCTCTTCGGTGGAAGAGGAAGTGGAAAAGATGGTGTGGGCGATCCGCTGGGGCGCCGACACGGTGATGGACCTCTCCACCGGCCGCAACATCCACAACACCCGCGAATGGATTCTTCGTAATTCGCCGGTGCCGATCGGCACGGTGCCGATCTACCAGGCGCTGGAGAAGGTCGACGGCGACCCCGTAAAACTCGACTGGGAATGCTACAAGGACACGCTGATCGAGCAGTGCGAGCAGGGCGTCGATTATTTCACCATCCACGCCGGCGTGCGGCTCGGCTACATTCACCTGACGGCTAACCGGGTCACCGGCATCGTCTCGCGCGGTGGCTCGATCATGGCCAAGTGGTGCCTGGCGCATCACAAGGAGAGCTTCCTCTACGAGCGCTTCGACGAGATTTGCGACCTGATGCGCAAATACGACGTGAGCTTCTCACTCGGCGACGGCTTGCGCCCCGGCTCGATCCGCGACGCCAACGACCGCGCGCAATTCGCCGAGCTGGAGACGCTGGGCGAACTCACCAAGGTCGCCTGGAAGAAGGGCTGCCAGGTGATGATCGAAGGCCCCGGCCACGTGCCGCTGCACAAGATCAAGATCAACGTCGACAAGCAGCTCAAGGAATGCGGCGAGGCGCCGTTCTACACCTTGGGCCCGCTCGTCACCGACATCGCGCCGGGCTACGACCACATCACTAGCGCGATCGGCGCCGCCATGATCGGCTGGTTCGGCACCGCCATGCTCTGCTACGTCACACCGAAGGAGCATCTGGGCCTGCCCGACCGCAACGACGTCAAGGACGGCGTCATCGCCTACAAGATCGCGGCGCACGCGTCCGACTTGGCGAAGGGCCATCCGGCGGCGCAACTGCGCGACGATGCGCTAAGCCGCGCGCGTTTCGACTTCCGCTGGATCGACCAGTTCCACCTGTCGCTCGACCCCGACACCGCGCTCAAATACCACGACGAGACGCTGCCCAAGGACGCACACAAAGTGGCGCATTTCTGCTCCATGTGCGGGCCGAAATTCTGCTCGATGAAGATCACGGCCGACGTTCGGGAATACGCCTCGGGCCTGACCGACAACGAGAAGGCCGCGCTCTATCCCGACGCCGCGAAGCAGGGCATGGAACAGATGTCCAAGAAGTTTTTGGACATGGGGGCGCAGGTTTATGTCGATCAGGCGGCGGTGGTGAAAGAGGCAAACAAGGCGCTCTGAATGTGCCGACGCTGATCATCGTTGCCGGCCCGAACGGAGCCGGCAAAACGACCTTTGCGCGGGAATACCTCTTCGCTGACGACCGCGAATTTGAATTTATTAATGCCGATGAAATCGCTATCGGGCTGACTGGTCGCGATTCGCCGGCACCGTCAGATTTTGAGGCGGCTCGATCGATGCTTCGTCGTGTTGATGAGCTGATTGAAGCCGCCGCGGATTTCGTTGTTGAAACGACTCTCGCTAATCTGACTTATGCTCAAAAAATCCCGGACTGGCGGCGGCGTGGCTACCGGGTGTCCTTGGTCTACGTGCGCCTTGAGTCAATAGAAGACTCGATCGCGCGGGTCCGCAAACGGGTCGCAGCCGGCGGGCATGACATCCCGGAGAATACGATCAGGCGGCGATTTGGTCGGAGTAAAATTTATTTTGAGACCATTTATCGGCCGATCGTCGATGAATGGTATATATGGGAGAGCCACCAAGGTGCATTTGCTCTGATCAACTCCTGGGACGGAAGACATGAGACGAGGACTTGATTTTGAAAAGGCTCAAGCTGCTTTTAAGCGCGCCGCTGAGAAAGCGGTGCACGGCACACGCGAGGAAAGATCGGGGCGTTTCTTTTTGGTAGAAGGGCCGGATATTTCGCGATATAATTTGTTCAAAGAATCGCGGGGTAATTCCATGACAGGAAAGAGGCACGAACTTTACGTTGAGCGCCGTCCGGAAGGCGATTATGCGGTTAGGCGGGGTGGTTCGGAGCGGGCGTCGGCTACCGCGCCAACGCAAAAGCAGGCGATTAAGAAAGCTGAAAAACTTGATCCCAAGGCGGCTGTTCTTGTCGAGCGTGTCCGCGACACCGATGTCGGTGGCAGGGACAAGTGGCGCAAGCCCTGAGAACCTACTCGCGCTTGCGTCTGCGCCGCCTTCGACTTTCACTGGATCGATCAGTTCCATCCTTCACTCGATCCCGACACTACGCTCGGATACTACGACGAGACGCTGGGGCGGAGTTATGTCGATCAGGCGGCGGTGGTGAAGGAGAGCAACAAGGCGTTGTGAGAATGCCATGACCGAAACGCCGGAGCAGATGCACGCGCGCCTGTGCGGCGTCATCGGACAGGCGCGATTTTCAGTTCTTGGCGATGCGTATGCGTGGCAGCCAATCGCTCACACGTCCGCCCTGTCCGATAACGCGCTCGCCGCCGTCCGTGACGGAACGTCGTGGGCGGCGCTGTTGCCGGCGAACGCGGAAGCGGCCGGCGCATATCGCATCTTCGCGTTTCACTTCGCCGAAGGGTCGAATGCGTCGGGCTTTGTCGCTTGGCTCGCTTCGCTCATGAAAGCGGAAGCCGGAACAGGCGCCATGGTCGTATGCGGCTACGATGCGCGTGCCACGGATGCGTTGTGGCAGACATCGTTGGGGCTGTTCGACTATTGGGGCTGTCCGTGGGCCAAAGGCGACGCGGTTATCGCACTCGTGCAGCGCCTGCGCGACGCGGGATCAAGGCGATAAGCGAGCGTAGCCCGGATTGAGTGAAACGAAATCCGGGGCAGGCCTCACGGCACGATCCCGGATTTCGCTTTGCTCAATCCGGGCTACCCCCGCGTACGCCTCTCTACGATCAGCTGATAAGCCTCGATCCAGAATTGCGCGGCGGCGCGGTCGAGATCGCGTTCGGCGAAGAAGGCGTGGAGCAGCGCTTCCGTGGGGGCCCTCGCGCCTAGATACTTGAGGAGCAACGTGCAGGCGCGGCGTGGATCGGCGGGACGTTTTACCCGCCCGGCGAAAAGCTTCTGCGGCTGCGGTGGGCCCTCCGCTAAGCTGACCCGCTTGGCATGGTCGCCGAGGCGTCGCGAAGAGCGCCGAGCTGTTTTTCGAGACACCGCCATCGGGTTCTCTGGCTTTTGCTTAACCCAGGTTATCGGTCACATGCCGGGGTTGATGTGGTGCCTTCCCGCATCGAGCGAACACCGTCCAGCATGCCACTAATAATATGGCTTTTTTCCATATTGATAAAGTCCATATAAGTCAATCGCCTCCCGATTCGGAGGCGATACGTGGCCCGCGTCTTTGCCTCACCTCGACACGAGGCGTTGCGAGCATTTCTGGTAAAACAGCGCAAAGCAGCCGGTTTGCGGCAGGTAGACCTTGCCAAGCGGCTCAAGCGCGGACAGGACTATGTCAGCGATGTCGAGAGAGGCCAGAAGATCGTCAACGTTGTCGAGTTGATGGAGTGGGCCGACGCCTTGGGCTTCGATCCGAGAGAGGTGATGAAGCTTCTCTCCGAGTCCTCGAAACGTAAGCCACGTCGCTCGGATTGATTGAAGCGGAGCTTCCGGCTTTTGAAAACAGATGGTTCGCACTGGGCAATCACGCCGTCACGAAGCCCTGCGAGCGTTCCTGGTCGAACGCCGCGACAAAGCCGGCCTGAGCCAGACCGACGTTGCCAAGCGGTTGCGCCGTTCGCAGTCGTACGTCAGCTATGTGGAGACTGGTCAAAAACTGGTGGATGTCGTCGAAATGATGGAATGGGCGGATGCGATCGGCTTTGACGCAGGCGAGATCATCAAGCGGCTGGCGAAAGTGCCGAGGAAGTAGGGTGGGCAAAGGCGCGAAGCGCCGTGCCCACGCTGTCGTTTGTTAGAGGCCGAACCGCGTGGGCTTTGCTCAGCCCACCCTACGAAGACTCATCGCTGCTCCGCTCATTCCCGCGCACGCGGGAATCCAGACTGGGTCCCCGCATGCGCGGGGACGAGCGGAAATCTACCGGCTGCTGTGCAATTCGGACGCCGCCGTGCAGCCGCGAAAAGATTCGTACCGCATAGAAAGCCGCGATTGACGGGCACAACTTCTCTTTTGCGAATCTTTGAAGCGGAGTGAAACGCGTCCGGGCCAGTGCGCAGCGGCAATCGCTCAGCGCAACCCCGCGATTTGTCTGCATAAATCGAAAAGCCTTTGACAGTGCCGCGCGGATTTGGATAACGGCGTCCATCCCGTTCATCGTAAGGGACGTCAACCGGTGACGCCGACTGACGGAGCGGGTGCGGTTCCTGCGGGCGGAGTTTGTCGCTCTTAGCCTTCAGGCGGTTTGGGTATCAGCCCGTCCGGCGCGTGCCGGACTGCGAGGTGCTCGCTGCACTGGTGCCGGAGAGGGTCCTCCCGTTTGCATCCGGTGATTCCAGGAAGCGCGGCCCAGGCCGAGTTGGGAGAAATCCCGGCGCATGACCGCGGAGGAGCGCCGAAAGGCGAGCGGCCCCGCTTATCGGGCCGCGGCTGCGCCTGCCCATCGAGGCGCGGCAACTGGAGTTGGTGCGCCGTTCGGCGCTCCGCCTCCCTCTTTGGGGAGCAAAGACGTCTTGGGGAGCAAAGACATCGCCTCCCGTCCGTTCGAGGCAAGCTTTCTTGAAGCAGACCCGGATGCGAAGCGCATCGCGGGAATGCAGTTCCGCGCCGTCATTACCGGGCTTGCGGTGGTGACGAGAGAGTGCGGCGCTGTTTGACATTGTGGATCGGAAAACAAAGACGCCCGTTCGCGATGCCGGCGCGCTTAAGACTGCACGCGCCCGCCGTCCACATGACGATATTTCCGCTTACCTCACCGTGATTACCAGGCCGTTGAGGTCCGCGCTGACGATGGCGCCGACCGAATTGCCGGTCAGCTCCAGCACCGCGCCGTGCTGGTTGGTGAGCACAATGGCCTGTGCGCCGCGCCCGATCGCCGCGCCGACATTGCCCGCCGCATAGACGCCGGCGACATCCACCGGTCCGCGGATGTTGCTCACCGTGCCGCGGAAGCGCGTCTCGGACGCGCCGAAGGTGAAGCCATAGCTCAAGCCGCCGATCCCGATCGAGTACGTCTGCCCGTGGAAAACCAGCGTGCCGGAACCGGCCGAGCCGCCGATGACAATGCCGGCCTTGATCACGTTGAAGCTGATGCTGCCGCCGTCAGCATCGGCCGCGGTGGTAACGCCAGCCAGCGCAAGCAATGCAATCAGGCCGGCACGGAATGCGGATGCGGTGCGCATGAGTTTTTGCTCCGAGGAATGATGTGTGAAGACGCGAATCAGCTTATCGCCTGCGACCATATCGTGCGATGGCCCAGTGCGCGCCTTTTTCTTCTACGACCTTACCCGCCCGCCGTCCACATTCAGCGTCTGTCCCGTCATGAACGCGGCGTCGTCGCTGGTGAGAAACGAGAGCGCGCCGACCAGATCCTCCGGCACCTCGATGCGCTTGATTGCCTGCAAGCCGGCGACGGCGGTGAATTCCTCGTCCATGTCGGCGAAGCCCGGGCGCGGCTTGCGCACCAGCGTGCCCGGCGAACGGGTCAGTCCCGGCGCGATGGCATTGACGGTGATGCCGTCGGCCGCAACGTCGCCGGCAAGCCCGCGGGTGAAGCCGATGATGCCGCCCTTCGAGGCGACGTAGTGCGCGAAGCCGGTGGTGACCGAGCCGAATGTGCTCGAGGCCAAGTTGACGATGCGGCCCCATTTGCGGGCGCGCATGCCCGGCACGAAGGCCGCGGTGACGAGGAATGTGCCGTCGAGATTGATGGAGAGGACTTTGCGCCAGTCGGCGAAGGTCATGGCGGCGAAGTCGAGCTGCGGGTAAATTCCGGCGCAGTTCACCACGATATCGGCGCGGCCGAATTTTTGCTGCACCTGTTTCGCCATCGCCGCGACCGAGTCGGGACTCGATACATCGCAGACTACAGCGAGCGCATTGCGCCCTGCCGCTTCGACGAGGCTTACGGTCTCGCGCCCGTCCGCCATGTCGGCGACGGCAATGTGCACGCCGTCTTCCGCGAGACGCTTTGCAAAGGCTTGCCCAATACCATTGGCCCCGCCGGTGATGACGGCGACTTTATCCTCGTGGCCTTTTCCCATGCGTGATCCTCCCTTGATTGTGCTCAACGGGTGAGCCCGCCTCACCCCGCCTTCAGCTTCCGCGCTTTGCGCAAATCGGCGTTGATTTGCGTTTGCCAGCCCGCGCCGGTCTTGCGATAGGCCGCGAGCACGTCCGCGTCGAGGCGGAGCTTCACGGCCTGCTTCGGATTTGGCAGCGGCGGCCGGCCGCGTCGGACAACTCTGTTGCCGTGCCGGATTTCAGCCCGGTCAAAAAACGCCTCCGTCAACTCCGGCGCGTCATCGGGATCAACCCATGCGGCGGAGCCAGATTTTTTCTTCCTTGGCATGACAGTGCCTCATCGAGATGATGTGGCGTGCGTTGCCACGTTGCGTCCAGACCATCACCACCAAACGGCCGTCGAGATAACCTGCGGTGATAAAACGCGCCTCGCCATAATCGAACCGGTCGTCGGCGATCGTTGCGGTCCGGCCGTCGAATACCTCGCCGGCTCGCGCGAAATCCAGCCCGCGATGCCGACGCGTCAACTCACGCTTCGCCGGATCGAAGGTGATGTTCATAATTAATTGTACCCCCAATAAATGTCAAGTGACCGATCAGACCAAGAAAAAATCCGTAATTAATCCCCAAACATCCACCGGACAATCCGCGCATCGCGCTCATACCCGCCATTCCTGGCAAACGGCTCGTTGTTCCAGAACTTATCTGCCGCGTCTCGATCCGGCAGTTCGAGCAGCAGCGCGGTGCCGATATTGTCGGCGCCGTCGGCTGAGCGGATTGGGCCGCGGAAGATGAAGCTGTCGCCGTAGGACGCGAAGTAGGATTCGTGGGCGTGCAGGTGCTCGCGGAAGAATTCGGGAGTGCCGGTCTTGGGTCCGGGGCACAGGAACTGCTGCAAACCCTTGCGGCGATAGTCGGCGGCGCGCTTGCCAAAACTGTTCGACCAGCGTCGGATTTCGACGCGCTGATAGACGCCAGCCTTGTTCAGCGGCTCGTCGGCGACGAACTTGTCCGCCGCCGCGCGATCGTCGAGCTGCATGAAAAACGAGGTGCCCAGAGGATCGCGGCCGTCGTCGGATACGAAATGGCCGTAGCCGATGATGCGCTCACCGAAATTCTTGATGTAGCTTTTCTGCTCCGCCAACTTCGCGCGCCGAGTCTCCGCTGTCCCCGGCTTGTCCCAGCAATAGATCGCCCACTGCGCCGGCTTGGTGCGGTAATAATCCTTGAGCGCCTCGCCCTGCAATCCGTAGCGCGGATCGCCCGGCAAATATCCGGATGGGTTGCCGTCTGACATTCCGCCTCCAAAAATCGCGTGGCCGCAGGCGAATAATAGCACGCCTCGCGGCATCGATTGGCCATTGTCCGGCAAGCGCATTGCAGAGGCCATCCATAAGGCGCAGGTTGTAGCGTCGGCAAAATCAATTCATATTAATGCAGCCGTGAGCGGCGCGCCGGCGTTGCCGCAAATCGCGAAAAGAAGGACAACGGCATGAAAACCTATCAGGTGGCGATGCTGGCCACGGTCGCGGGCTTCGGTCTCGGCGCCGCGGCCATCGAAGGCCTGCACGCCCAGGCCAAACCGCCGGCTTTCTATATCGCCATGAACGACGTGACGGATCAGGCCAATTACGTCAAGGAATTCGCCGCGAAATCCTCGGCCTATGCCAAGTCCCAAGGTGCCCGCTTCATCGTCCAGGGCGGCGCCGTCACCGCGCTCGCGGGTGACGCGCCGAAAGCGCGCATCGTCATTCAGCAGTGGGACAACATGGATAAGCTTCTGGCCTGGTTCAAGTCCGCGGAGAACACGGATTATCAGAAGACCGCGGCCAAATACGCGACCGTTCATTCCTTCGCGGTCGAAGGTCTTGCGCAATAGCGCGGAGAATCCGTGCGATCGGCGATTTGGATCGGAATCCTCATCGGCTCGACCATCGGCGGGCTGATCCCGTCGCTTTGGGGCGGCGATCTTTTGTCTTATTCGGGGCTGCTGCTGAGCGGCGCCGGCGCGTTTGCCGGGCTGTGGGTCGGATACAAGATGTCGACCTGACGGAAACTTACCGGCGGTGGGCGCGGCGGGAGATTGCGAATTGCGCCGGTCGTGCCGCGTGCGCAAGCTCTCGTCGTCGCAACACCGTCACGCGACGGCTTTGAACTTGATCAAAGTGTCGAAGCGATTGTCGCAGGAATCGCACTGCCAGACATGGCGGATTTCGACGCCGTTGCCGCGCTCGGCGAATTCCGGATATTCCGGCAGCGTCAGCAATTCGCCGCAGCGCGGGCAGGCCGGTCGCCCGCAATAGCGTTCGTGCAGATAACCCATGGGCATGGCGACTTGGAGCGTCATGACTATTCCTCCGTGCGAATGGGAACCTTGTAGCGGCCCTCTGTGTCATCCTCGCGGTGGCGGCTTCAATAAACCGTGACAGTGACGGGTGGTATTTGATTGAACTTTTGGCGTTTGGCGACAAGGTTGTCACAAAGCGGGTGGGTCAGGTTCCGCCGATCGGGCATTGCGGCTGAAAATTGTGCACGGCGGCGGTGGCGCCCGGCAATACGCTGTGGCGCATTCAATCTCCAAACCATGCAATCTTCAAACCATGCCGGCCGTGGCGAGCGCGGCGATGATGTCCGCGGCGCGCGGCACGCCGAGGCCGGTGCAGGCGTTCCAGCCGCCGCCGGCTGAGTAACCGATGCCGTTTTGCCGGTTGTCGCCGGTCGTGATCGGACGCGTGAGTCCCGCTGTGCCGTAGAGATGCGGTGGCACGAGGCCAAGTGGCGTGGCTCGTCCGGCATTGGCGATGGCGATCAATGCCGCCCACAACGGCGTGGCCGCGCTAGTGCCATCCTTGGCCATCTCGGCGCCGTTGAGCACGATGCGGTAGCCGGGGGATTGGGCCGCGAGCGCCGCCACATCGGGCACGCCGCGGCCGCGGCGCTGATCGGGATTCGCCGACACCGGCAGCGCAACTGCATTTTGAAAATCGGCCACCGGGTAATTGTCGCTGATGCCGCCGCCGGTGCCGATCTCGCCCTCGTGCCACACCGTCTCGTCGCCTTGGGGCGTCACTCCGGTGCCGCCACAGCCGAGAACGTATGGGCTCGAGGCAGGAAACCACACATGCGCCTTGCCGTCGGTCATGCCGCAGGTAGCAAGCTGGTCGCCGGCCGCCGTGACCACGCTGATGCCGACGCGCATGGCGTCGCACAGCGCCGCGCATAGCACCTCTCGTCGCGGGTCCGTCCAGTAGAATTCCGGGCTGCCCCAGCTGATCGACAGCACCCGCGGGCGGTTGGCGTCGTCACTGGCTGCCTGTTGAATCGCATCGGCCAGCGCTTGCGCGGTGTTGCCGGTGAAATAAACCACGATGCGCGCGTTCGGCAGCACCCCGGCCACGACTTGCAAATCGAGCGCGATCTCCTGCTCGGCTTGCGGTGTGCCGTCGGTGAACTGATTGGTCACGCCACCCACGGACTGGTCGATCACGCTACGCGGCTGCCGACCCATGCGGGTGAGCGCGGTATCGAGATCGGACTGCTGATAACCGCCGCCCATGGCGATGATGCCGACGCACTGCCGCGACGTATCGCGGTCGAGCGGAATGCCGTAGCGCTCAGCGACTTGCGTCGGCCACAATGCATCGCCCGCCGCAGCTGCGGCATCGGCGGCAGGGCGCAGTGGCAACAGCGGCCGCTGATCGAAACCGACAACCGCCCGGGTCCACGGCGCAATCGCGCGCGGAATGCGCAGCGCGCCGGTGCGCGCCTGGAACGTCCTGCCGTCCTGGCGATAGAGGCGCAGCGTTGCGCCGAACATGTCGGTCAGCACGCGTGCCGGCGCCTCCCACACCATGCGACGGCTGGCAAGGTCGATATCGCGCACCGTGATGCCGTGAGCACGGGCGAAATCGGCGATGCGTTTGGCGGCGCGCGCGTGGGTCCGCACGCGTTGGCGCGCCAGCGCGCCCCATGTCGTCGGATGGGAGAATCGGGCCAGATCGGCGGCGCTGCCCGGCGGCTCCGGCCGCGTTCGGCGGCGGAAATGCAGCGTCACCGCAAGCGGCGCGTCCGGGTCGATGTCGCCGGCCGGAACAGCCCCTATGGGTATGTCGCGGTCACTTCCCTTGAATTCGACCGCCGATGGCCGCGGCCGTCTCATTTACCGGCGCAACCGCTCGGCTGCGGCGGGTTCTGCATGTCGTCGATGGCACAGAGCGGGATCGACCAGACGAAGTCAGCCGACGTGCCGACGCGCACCAGCCCCAGGGCGCCCTCGACGACCGGCGGCTGGCCGGTGTTGTTCCAATACCAGGTCGGCAGCAGCGCCCCGAGCGGGCCGATCGGCGGGTTGACGTTGACATTGATGAAGCCGGCAGGAGACGTCGCCTGGCCGTCTTTGTCGAACGCGGCGCGACCGTGGCAGGTTATGCATGAGGAGGTCGGGACGAAGCCGTCTTCGGTCACCGAGTTGCCGAGCCGAATGTCGAGACCGGCATTGTCGACGAAATCGGCCTGCGAGCCCTTGAGGCAGTAGTTGACGAAAGCCGGCTCGATGTTCGCCTTGGCCAGCAGTGCAGACAGCGCGGCCGACTTGGTGCAGTCCGGATAGGTCTGTGCGCGTACCGGGTTTGGCGCCACCACCGGGATCTGCGCGCCGAATGCGTCGCGACAACCGATGATGTCGCAACGGCCGGGGTTGAAGCGATGCTCGAACGTCGCCCAGGTCCAATTGGGAACCTGTTTGCTGATGACGTGCATCGAGACGAGCGCGTATTTATTGCCGTTGCTGTCGGCGTTGACGTGATAGAGTTGCGGCACCTGAGCGATCGTCACCTGGTTTTTGGTGAAGCTCGGAATCTTATTGACGGGCACCCAATTGGCTTTGACCTCGATGGAGTCGAGCGGAAAGGTGAGGGTCTTGCCGAAGGCCGCCTTCAGGCCCGATACCTTGTAAAGGTTATTCTGCACGATGAAATCGAAGGTCGCACGATTGTGGCGTGTCTCTTCCGACAATCCATTTGGGTTGGGGTCGGGCGGCAGCGCCGGTAACAGCACGCCGTTCCTGAGCGCGGCGTCGCGCGCAAATGTTTCCAGGATCGGCGGATGCAGGGCTGAAGGCGTCGGCCCGGCAGGATATTGCGGATTGGTCTGGAAAGTATCGGTGTCGCTGGCGTAGGTTTCGAAGACCGCATTCGACCCGCCGGCGCGGCTGTTGACAGAAATGAACAGCTGCCAAGCCGCCATGTCGGGATTGTTCATTGGCGGAGCGGGATCGGTCTGCGCCACCGCCGCCGCGGTCGAGACTAGAAGCGCGGCGCAGGCGAGCACGTGAGACGCGTGACGTTGCATCGGAGACTCCTGTTTGTCAGGGGTTGAAGCCGTCAGTCATCCAAGCGTTGTAAGTATCGATCCAGCCCTGCGGCCATTTGCGGTTGGGCGGCATCACGCCGCGCGATAACGCCGAATGAACGCGGCGTGCATTGCCGTGGTCCGGATAGCCGTTGCCGGCGGTCGGGTCGCACATCCAATCGGCGCTGCCGATCAGAATGCCTCGCGGAGCCATGCACCCGATGTCGCCGGGCTTGAACATCGGCAGGATGTCGGTGGCGAAGCTTTTGGCCATATCGAAACTCACGCCTTACGCGACCAGTATACCCAACGTTCGGCAGTATACAATCAGTGATAGATGGCGTTATTCCTTGCGTTCGCAGCACGCATGGCTCGGACCGGCGATATCCGGGCTCTGCCTCAAGCCGATAGCGCCGCAATAGCCGAAGGCGTCGTCCGCCGTCGTTTCATTTGGCTTTAAGCTGCGCCGGATCGTTTAGGATGATCTCGGGCCTTCCTTGGTAGAGGCGTATCGGTCCAGTGACGTCGATTGTCTTGCCGTTGAGCGTATCTACATCCGGAAACTTGTTCGCATCATCCTTTAAGATGATCGACGTAAATGTGTTGTTCGGGTAACTGCCGCCCATATCGATGAATGTCACGCTCCCGGACGCTGCGTGATGGACTCCGCTGACGGCGCCTTCAACTGTTACATTTTGACCGACGTGGTTTCGCGCCTCGTTTGGCGCGATGGTTTCCGCAACAACGGGTGTTGCCGCCAGAGTCAGCACAAGAGCAAAAACGGGCGCGCGCATGGTTTGTCTCCGCAACGGCGAAGATCATAGCAAGCGTGCGCGGCGCGGGCTACGCTCGCGTCTTGTTTGCGCAAATTCGGGTTTCGCCTTGCTCCGGCCATCCTGCGGGCCGGCGCTTCGCCCATCCATCCGACGCACCGGCTGTTGTCACGCATGCGGGCTTGTCAGCCATGTCGGTTTGTCAGCCATGTCGGTTTGTTAGTCATGTCGGTTTGTCAGCCTTGGCGTGCCGTGCTACCCGCAACACGCTTTTGGAGGCTGGATCATGACCGACGCCCTAAAACTCCTTGCCACCCGGCGCTCCTTCAAAGCGGTCGAGCTCGCCGGTCCCGCCCCATCCGCGGCTGAAATCGACACGCTGTTGACCATCGCCTCGCGGGTGCCCGATCACGGCAAGCTCACGCCTTGGCGCTTCATCGTGTTCGAAGGCGACGCGCGGCGTTCGGCCGGTGCGGCGATCGCCGCCGCATTTCGTGCCAAGTATCCGGACGCAAAACCCGAACATGTCGAGGCCGAGGGCGCGCGTCTCCTGCGCGCACCGCTGGTCATCGCCGTGGTGAGCCGCGCCGCGCCACACGTGAAAATTCCGGAATGGGAGCAGGTGCTGTCCGCCGGTGCCGCCGCCATGAGCCTGGTGCTCGCCGCGCACGCGCTCGGTTACGGCGCCAACTGGATCACCGAATGGTACGCCTACGACCGCGGCGCGCTCGATGCGCTGGGCCTGGCAACCCACGAGCGCATCGCCGGCTTCGTTCACATCGGCACGCCACCGGGTCCGCCCGAGGACCGGCCGCGGCCGCCGCTCGACGAAATCGCGACACGCTTTGCTGGTTAGCGCGCAGCAAGCGTAGCCCGGATGGAGCGAAGCGAAATCCGGAGCCGACCTCACGGCTGAATTCCGCTACGCGGTGCACATTTCCACGATCCCGAATTTCTGCCGCGCGATGCGTTCTCCGGACTATGATTTAATTCAATCGGATCGTAGTTTGAAAACCGCTTTCCACTTTGGTTTTGCTTCGCTCTACCGATCCTACGGAACTTATGGAACCGAATTTTTGCTGTGCCGCGGGTCACACGCGGGGAGGTCTGTAAGGCGTACTAACCTTCGTGTCCTCAAGATACGGAGCGAACCATGAACGCGAATGTTCCCGCCGTTCCTCGACGTCGCCTGTCGCCTTGGGCGGCCATCGTCGCCGGCATAACAGCCGGGTTCACGATCGGCTTGTTGACCGCCAAATCGTTCTCACTCGCCGTTATCGAGCCAAAGGCGACCGTCGCCGCCAAAATCGATCAGCCTGCCGCGCCTTCCGCGCCGGCAACTTTCGAGATCGTGCCATCTCCCGTCATTGAGCCGCATCCTCAATTCTTCTACGGCACCGGCGATGGGAATGGTGGCTATTATCCGGATCGGTGAGTCCGAAAACGAGAGCTTGGAAAGCCGATCAAGCAAGCGTAGCCCGGATTGAGCCAACGGGTCGGGCTCGACGTGGCCGGCCCGTTGACAGACGCTACGAAATCCAGGGCTGACCAGATGGCTGAGTCCCGCACTGGGCTTCCACCTACGCGCTCCGCGCTTCGGTGGACTTGAACCCTACGTAGCTCGCAACGCGAGCGTAGGAGGGTCGCTCCATGCGGGCTCGTCGGCGCGCGGTTCCACGATCCCGGATTTCGCGCACGCTCAATTCGGGCTACTCTTGCCGCGTGGCCGGGAGGCATTCGTGGACACGTCATCGCTTGCAACTTCAATCCTCAGTCTGGCGATGGTGCTGGCGCCGCTCGCCGGCGCCCGCGCCGCCGAACTAAAAATCCTGGCGGGCGGCTCCATGACGGCGAGCTTGAACGAGCTTGGGCCGCAATTCGAGCGCGCGAGCGGGCACAAGCTGACGATCGTCTTCGATTCGACGCCCAACCTGATCAAGGCGGTGACCTCCGGAGCTCCGTTCGATCTCGGTGTCGTGCCGGTCGATGTGTTCAAGGATGCGGCGGCGCGGGCGCGCTTTGCGTCCGGGCCGACGATCGATATTGCCCGCGTCGGCTATGGTGTCGCCGTTCGCGCCGGCGCGCCGAAGCCGGATGTCAGCACGCCCGACGCGTTGAAACAAACATTGGTGAAGGCGCAATCGATCGCGTTTGTGCCGGAAAGCGCGGCCGGCGCTTATGTGTTGCGGGTGTTCGAGCGGCTCGGCATCGCAGACGCGATGAAGACCAAGACCAAGGCGCAGACCGCGCCGGGCGAGATCGCCAAGGCGGTGGCGCGCGGCGACGCCGAGCTCGGCGTCTTTCTCACCAATGTGCTGATTGCGCCGGGCGTCGAGCTTGCCGGCTCGTTCCCCGCCGACTTGCAGCAGGATCTGGTGTTCACCGCGGCCGTCGCCGCCGACACCAAGGACGCGGCGGCCGCCAAGGCGTTCATCGATTTTCTGCAAACGCCAGAAGCCGCCGCAGTGCTCAAGGCCAAGGGCATGACGCCGGGGTGAGGCCTGCGCTGCGTTCAGACACTTTGTGTCCCAGAGCATGATCCGGAAAAGTGGATGCCGGTTTTCCGAAAAGATCATGCTCCAACGAAAAAACTAGGCGGCATCGCCGGCCGCGTGCAGTTGTCGAACACGACCGTTCCTCGTAAGGTTATTGCCGCGCTCATGGTTGGGGTACCGCCGTGCAATACACAATCGGACAGATCGAGATTTTCGCCTTCGACTTCGCGCCGGTCGGCTTCGCGGCCTGCAACGGCCAGCTGTTGCCGATCATGCAGTATCAGGCGCTGTTCAGCCTGATCGGCACGCGCTACGGCGGCAACGGCGTCACCGATTTCGCCCTGCCGAAATTAGCGCCGGTCGCGCCGGACGGCCCGTTCTATTTCATCTGCCTTCAGGGCGGCAACGAGCCGCGCCGGGCTTAGCAAGCCTCGCCCGGACGCGCCAATTCAGCTCTGCCGGCCCTCTTTGGCCTGCCCGTCCAGCCAATCCGACAGCTTGCCCGTGCTCTTCTTCTTGGCCTTGCGTTTCGGCGCCGCCGGAGCCGGCGCCGGTGCGGCGGCGTCTCTTGCCAGACGCAGCGCCTTGAGCCGCTCGGTCTTGGCGCGCAACGCAACGGCCGCGGTTTCGTATTCCGACATCGCCTTTTTGGCGTCGTTGGCGCGGTGTATTTTCGCGAACTGAGCGTTGGCCTCATGTTTGTTGGATTTATCGGCCATCTCGCCATCCTTTTTGCAAGAATCTTCAAGGTCTTCATTGGTATAGCAGCCCGCGGGCCGGATTGGCGAGGATTAATCCGGAATATGGTGCAAATGACGGTGGCGGGGCTTTTTGCTGTCCAATTTGTAATCCGGCGCTTCGAACGGCGGCCGCGGCCGCGCGCGACCAAAAGGGGAGGGCGATTGTTGCAAGGCAAGGAGGATTGCCATGAAACGCATGGTCCTGATCGCCGCACTGCTCCTTGGCACCGGGCTGAACGCGCACGCCGATATGGTCACCTACCACAATGTTTTGAAAACACCGCGCAACGACGACCAGCTGCACCAGGATGGTTACTATTGCGACGCGCAGGTCGGGCCGGACAAGAACGGCGTGCCGACGCCGGCGGCTTATAAGCAATGCATGCTCGGCCGCGGCTGGCGCTATCAGTCCGTCAAACGCGAGCCGGCTCCGCAAACCTGGATCGATCCGGACACCGGACTGACCTGTCACGACATCCTCGGCGGCTTCGGCTCCGAATGTTCGAATTTCTGATCTGTAGGATGGGTTGAGCTCTGGCGAAACCCATCACCTATCCTCGCGGCTCAATGATGGGTTTCCGCTTCGCTCTACCCATCCATCCTACGAGCTACGCGCCAGCTTTAATGGCCGTGTCCCGCGGCCTGTCGGCTCTTCAGCCAATCCGACAATGACACCGCCGGGCGTTTTTTCTTGCCGTTCTGTTTGCCGTTTTTCTTGCCGGCCTTCTTCACCGCGATCGCCGGCGCCGCCTGTTCGGCCACGTCTCGTGCCAGGCGAAGCTCCTTCAGGCGCGCACTCTTGGCCGCAACCGCGGCCGCGACGGCTTCGGATTCCGTCATGATGGTCTTGCCGGCATCGACGCCCGGAAGCGTGCTGAAGTGAGCGTCAGCCCGCCGCTTTATCAAACTGTCGAACATAATGATCTCCTTCGAGCAATAGGCATATGATGATGATGTGGCGAGCGGTGAGCAACAGCGCAACTGCTATCGGGTAGGCTGGGGCCAGCCTCGTAAGCCCCATGATTGAAACGTACCGAGTGCCATCGCGCAGAAATCCGGCCGAAAGTGGCCGGGTTTCTGTTTGAGGTAGGTCCGCAAACGTTGAGTTCCGCAGATGCGCTCAGCGCTGCGAGCCGACGCCCATGCCGCTGCCGGCGCCGACGCGCGGGCCGGGGCCGCCGCGTTCGGTGTTGTTTTCGAACCATGCCGGAGGCGAGCGGTCGTAACCGTAGCCCGGCGCCGTGCCGTAGTAACTATAGCCGGGTGCTGCATAATTGCTGTAGCCGGGTGCTGCATCATAATAGCCGTAGCCGGGGGCGCCATACTGGGCGAACGCGGCCGAGGTCGCCGTCAGCACGAACGCTGCTGCAAGGATAAGCTTCTTCATGGTTTTATCTCCGTTGTCGCTTGTGAACGACAACCGGCTGGCGGCGCGTTGGTTTCATTCACAAGTCGTTGTGCGGCTCGCGGCGTGGAACCATCGTTGCTATGCTCACCCTTGCGTCACCAAAAGGATCAGCACAGATGCCCGGACTTCTGCAAAACCACATCGCGGTCGTCACCGGCTCAGGTTCCGGGATCGGCCGCGCCATCGCGCTCGGCTATGCGCGCGAGGGCGCGAAGCTCGCCGTGCTCGACATCAATGGCGAGACGGCGGCGAAGACGGCTGCGGATATCCGCGACGCCGGCGGCAAGGCGCAACATTTTACCCTCGACGTCACCGATCGGATGGCGTGCCGCGCCGTCGCTGCGGAGGTCGCCGAGACAGTCGGCGCGGTCTCGATCCTGGTCAACAATGCTGGCATCAACCGGCGCAACGGCTTTACCGCCGATCCCGACGCCGTGATCAAGGATTGGCAGGACATCATGGCGATAAACCTCAACGGCGTGTTCAACGTCACGCACGCATTTCTTGCAGCGCTGCGCGCCGGCAAGGGGCGCATCGTGAATATCGCGTCCATTCAATCGTTCATGCATGTGCGCACGCCGAACTCGCCGGCCTACACCGCCTCCAAGCACGGCGTGCTCGGTTTTACCCGCGCGTTGGCTGCCGAGCTCGGCAAGGACGGCGTGCGCGTCAACGCCATCGGCCCGGGCTTCATCGAGACGCCGTTGAACGAGAAAGTGCGCGCCACCAATCCGGAGCTCGTCAAGATCTTCCTCGACCACACCCCGCTCGGCCGCACCGGCAAGCCGGACGACATCGTCGGGCCGGCGATCTTCCTCGCCTCCGACCTTGCGGCCTATGTCACCGGCTCGATCGTCATGGCCGACGGCGGCTATCGCGCGATTTAACGCAAGGCAGCCCGGATTGAGTGACCCTCCTACGCTCGCGCCGCGAGCTTCGGAGGGTTTGAGTCCGCCGAAGCGCGTAGCGCGTAGGTGGAAACGAAATCCGGGGACAAACCTCGTCGCCATTCCCGGATTTCGCTGGCGCTCAATCCAGGCTACGGCATGTCACGCTAATTCGCCTTCAGCTGATCGGCGGTCTTCAAGATGATCTCGGGCCGGTTCTGGTAGAGCACCACCGGGCCGCTGATCGCCACCGTCTTGCCCTTGAGATCGCTGGCGTTCGGGAACTTGGTGCGGTCGGACGCAAAGATCACCGCCGCGAAATCATTGTTGGGGTAAGTGCCGCCGATGTCGATGAAGATCACGCCGGCGCGGCCGGTATGGACGTCGCTGACGGCGGCTTGGACCGTCACCGTCTGTCCGACATGCGCCTTGACCTCGGCCGGCGCGATCGTCTGCGCGCGCGCCGGCAGCGCCGCCACGATAAAACCCAGAGCCAAAATGAACGTTCGCATCGCTGTTTCTCCCTGCCTCAAGACTACTGACCAATGGGAACATAACATGAACATTCACCCAAGGCAACTGCGGTCTGTAGGATGGATTTGATAACCCGCCCACAGCCCGCGGAGGCGCGCCGTGATCACGCTCTATTCCTACCCCGAACTGTTCGGCGTCGCCGACAACAACGGCTACGGGCTGAAGGTGTTCGCCTTCCTGCGGCTCGCCGGCGTGCCGTTCACGCATGACCATATTTTCGATGCGTCGAAGGCGCCGCGCGGGCAGTTGCCCTATATCGTCGACGACGGCGAAACCATCGGCGACAGCGAGACCATCATCGCCCATGTCATCGCCAAATACCGTCCGGCGATCGACGCTGCGCTGACCGCGGCGCAGCGCGATACCGATCTCCTGATCACGCGCATGCTCGACGATCTCTATTGGGTGATGTCGTATTCGCGCTGGAAGGACGAGCGCTACTGGCCGGCGTTCCGCGACGCGCTGATGCGGAAGCATCCGAGCCTTGACGAAGCGGGCCTGCTCAAGGCGCGCGAATTCAATTTCCAGCGCTACCACTACCAGGGCATCGGCCGCTATGCTCCCGAGGGAGCTTATGCGCGCGGCCTCGCCGACTTGGCGGTGCTGGCGCATCTCATTCCCGCGGAGGGTTATGTGCACGGGCCGAAGCCAACCAGCATCGATGCCGGCATCTATGGCTTTATCGCCAATATCTTGTTCTACGATATCGAAACGCCGCTGAAGCAATTCGTCGTCGCGCACGGCAATCTGGTGCGTCACTGCCGCGCCATCCACGCGGACGTCGCGCCGGCGGGGCGCTCTCCGTCAGCGTGAGGGGCGCGCAAGCGCGATCGCCTGCGGCCATTGAATTTAAGCCACCCTTTATGGAACCGTTCCGCCGGAACTTGGTTCCTATCTCCGTGAGCGGCATGGCGATTGTGCCGACCGCACGGGGACCTGCCGCATGATCAAATCAGCGATCTGGATCGCAGTTCGCACAGCGGTCTTGGTAGCGGGATTGGCGTCGCTCGCCCTCCCGGCCGTTGCCGGCGACAAGCCCCAGCTGGCCACGATCTGCACCCAGGCCGGCAAGACCTCAAACGGCGAAACATTCTCGCCGTCCAAGCTCACGGCCGCGCATCGCACGCTGCCGTTCGGTACCATGGTGCGCGTCACCAACCTGCGCAACGGCCGCACCGTCATCGTGCGCATCAACGACCGCGGGCCGTTCACCAAGGGTCGCATCATCGACGTGACGCCGGCCGCGGCGGTCGAGCTGAAGTTTTCCGACCTCACGCCGGTCATGCTCGAAGTGGTCAAGCCGCAATAGCGGTTGAGCTGCGCGCTACTTCCCCGCCGCCTTACGCAGCGCCGCGTTGATGCGATCCTGCCAGCCCGGGCCGGCCTCCTGGAAAAAATCCAGCACGTCGCGGTCGATGCGCAGCGACACCATCTCTTTCACGCCGGGCGGCGAGAGCGGCGCTTTCGGTGGCGCTTCCACAGGCTTGGTGGTCGCCGCCTTGAAGGCTTTTTCGGCCGCGGTGCGCGGGTCGTATGTCGGTCGTCGGCTCATGGATGTTTTATAACATGTTCCAATCGCGAGAGAGAAGTCTGGCTACTTTGCCGCCGCATCGCTGATCGCCCGCAACAACGCCAGCAGCGCGCGGTTGAGCGGCGTCGCGATGCCGTGGCGCTCGCCGGCTGTGACGATGGCGCCGGTCAGCGCCTCGTGCTCGAGCGGGCGATTGGCGAGGCGGTCGAAATACATCGAGGTGCCGAGCTCGCCGGAAAAGGTGAACAGCGTCGCCAGCGTGCGCGCGGCTTCGTCGGCGGCAAGCTGCGCCCCTTCGGCGCGGCCGACCGCGATCGCTTCTTCGAGCACCGCCAGGCAGAGCGTTTGGATGTCCGCCCTCCGCAGCACCGCTTGCCGCTGCAGCGTCAGCGCGGTGACCGGGCTGGCGACGGCGTTGATCAAAAGCTTGCGCCAGGCCAGCGTGACGAAATCGCCGCCGCAATGCACGCGCAGCGGCGTGCCCTCGAACAATTGCGCGAAGGCGCGGCCGGCATCGTCATCGGCGACGACGAAATCCTGGTCGGCGCCGCGCCGCAGCCGCACCCGGTCGGCGGCAAGCCGCTCGCCGTTGTAATAGACGATCACCGGCAGCACGGTCGCGCCATCGGCGAGCGGCGCGACGCGGGCGACGTGGTCGATGCCGTTCTGCAACACGGCAACGCGCGTTGCCGGCGCGCATAGCCGCTCGAGCCACGGCGCCGCCGAGGCCGTGGCGTGGGTCTTGGTGCACAGCAGCACCCAGTCGGCAGGTTTAGCCTGCGCCGGATCGGTGAGTGCGGTGAGTGGCAGCTCGATCGTGCCGTCCGGAGCGTCGAGCGTCAGCCGTTCGATCGGTGTGCGCACGCAGGCGATGACGTCGTGCCGCCCCGCCGCGACAAGGCAGCCGGCGGCGACGCCGCCGATGCTGCCCAGCCCGACGACGGCGACGGTGGAACGCCGCTGCGTTTTTTCAGAAGATGTGGACATTGTGCCGAGCGCAGTCTGAAAGCAGCAATGCTTTCAGCGTTGCGGCGTGCTCGCCTGGTGGGCGACCGGCGTGCTTGCATCGCGCGCATCGATTTCGCCGCCGCCCCCGCCCCCTCCATTGCCACGGGCGCTTTGCCCGCCGCTGTCGTGGGAGCGCGCGTGCGAATTATAGTGTCCGCCGTTCCTGGCGCCCGCAGTGCCGCTATAGGGCGTGCCGAAATTGCCGCCGCTCTGGCTTTGCGCCAAAGCGGCCGATGTCGCGCCGAGCAGCAGCACCAGCGCCACGATGATTTTTGCCATGGCTCGATCTCCCTCATCGGCCATTCTAGCGGACAACCGCCGGTGCCGCACGCCATAACAAAACCCGGCCGCGGCGGCCGGGTTTTGTCGATGTTTTTTGCCCGTGATCTAGGTTGCGATCGAACCCATCAGCGGTACCGATACCGATGCCCGTATCCGCCGCTGCACCTGGACGCCACTGCGCCGCTATAGGGTTCGCCATAGCAGTCAGACCTGGAGGGGCCATTCGGGCCGAAATTTCGTTGGCTTTGCGCCGATGCGATCGAAGTCGCGCCGACGAGCAGCACCAACGCCACAATGATTCTTGTCGCGGTCATAGTGCGATCTCCCAGAAAACGCACTGAATAACCGCCGAAGACGCCGTGAAGTTCCCTGCCGCAGGGCGGCTCAATACAACCGCTCCCACTGCCATTGCCGCCGCGGGTATTGCTGATATGGCGGCTGTTGCGGATAGGGCTGGTACTGCTGCGGTCCCGGCCCACTTCCAGGGGTGCCGGGGCAACTGGATGCGACGGTGCCGGTAGAGAACGAGCCGTAGCAGCCGTAACTGCCCGGTCCGTTGGCGCCATAATTGCGCTGGCTTTGCGCCGCCGCGGTTGCGGTCGCGCCGACAAGTAGCGCCAACGCGAGCGTGATCGTCTTCCCGGTCATGCGACGTCTCCGTTTGCCGCGACGCGGCGCTGCATCCTTGTTCAAAGCACTAATCGGGTGGCTGGCGGCTCGAGCGTAGCACAGATTGGGTTCGACACAGAGGAGTACCGATCATGCACTTTCGCATCAAGGGCCTGCCGACCGAGCCATTCGCTCCGCTGTTTGCTATGCCGGACTGGGCGCTCGAGAAACGCGGCGCGGTGCGGCGAATTGCCGACAAGGCGGGCTACCCCTGCCGCATCAGCCTCACCGACGCCAAAGCAGGCGATGAACTGATCCTGGTCAATTACGAGCACCATGCGGTCGCCTCGCCTTACCGGATGCGCTTCGCCGTCTACGTACGCAAAGGCGAGCAGACATTCGACGCGGTCGACACGATCCCCGACCAGTTGCGCAACCGAACGCTGGCGGTACGTGGCTTCGATGCCGGTGGGATGATGACCGGCTGGGAACTCGTCGAAGGTGCGCAGGTCGAAGGCACGATTGAGAAACTGTTCACCGATCCGCGCGCGGCCTATCTGCACGTGCACTTCGCCGCGCCCGGCTGCTACGCGGCGCGCGTCGAGCGCGCCTGAGCGCCGTTGGCGCAAGGCGTCGCGCAGGCTAGGGTCGGTGCGGTCTTCAAGCGAGCCGCACATGACCGACTATCTCGAAATCGATCCAGCGACCGCCGAAAAGCGCCAGATTTACCGCATGCTTGTCGGCTCGGTGGTGCCGCGGCCGATCGGCTGGGCCTCGACCGTGAACGAGGCCGGCATCACCAATCTGGCCCCGTTTTCCTTCTTCACCGTGGTCTGCGTCATTCCGCCGATGATCTCGCTGACCATCGCGCGCAATCCCGACGGCAGCGAGAAGCACACGCTGAAAAACATCCGCCAGAGCGGCGAGTTCTGCTTCAACGTGGTGACGCAGCCGGTGTGGAAAGAGATGGTGGATTCGGCCAACGGCTTCCCGGAAGGGGATTCCGAATTCACCGAAACCGGACTGACGCCGATCCCGTGCGTGAAGATCAAGCCGCCGCGGGTCAAGGAGGTGCCGATCCATTTCGAGTGCAAGCTCGAACGCGTGCTCGAGCTCGGTCCCAACCGGCATCCGCTGGTGATCGGCGAGGTGATCTATATGCACGTCGATCCGGCCTGCATGACCGGAAAATATATCGACATGCGCAAGCTCGACCCGATCGGCCGCCTCAACGGCTTCTTCTATTCGACGATCGGCGAGATTTTCGAGCGCGAATTCGTCGACGGCCAGCCGCGCTAGCGCGATGAATGCATTCGACGTTGTCGTTGCCGCGGCGGCTGTTGTCGCCATCGTGCTGGGATTCAGCTCTGGCTTGTTGCGGAGCCTGGCGACGATTCTCGGTTATTTGGTTGCCGCGCCGCTTGCGGTGGCGATCACGCCATACGCGACGGCCATTGCGCTGGGCCGATCGATGTCGCCGGACAATGCGTGGCTGATGCTGGTCATCGTGTTCGTCGCCGCCGGTGCCGGCATCAGTGCGCTGTTGCGCATCGTGGTCGGTGAATTCGTCGGTCCCGATGTCGGCGCCTTCGACCGTGTCGCCGGGGCGGCGCTCGGCGCCGTCCGCATTGGTCTCATCGCCGTGCTTATTGTCGTTGTGTTCGATCGCGTCATTCCCGCCGACCGCCAGCCGCAGTTTCTGGTCGGATCGAAATTGCGTCCGTATCTGTCGGCGGCCGGCCGAGCCGGCTTGCGGTCCTTGCCGCCCGAGGTCGAGAGCTACATCGATCGGGTCAAACGCGAGCGCGGTTTGTAACACCTTACATTTTTAATCCGGGTCGCAACCGTTGCCCGGCGCGCAATGAAAGTGCGGCGGACATAGACCACGTTTCGGGCCGCAATCGTGATAGCCCGGCTTCATGCAGCCGCCGCTCGGTGCGCAGGCCAGTCCCGGCTTGCAGCAGCCGAGGCCCGGACCGCACCATGTGCCGCTGCTGCAATGCCGAATTTGAACTTGGGCCTGCGCGGCAATTGTGAGCGCGAATGCAAACGCCGCTGCCGCGAATATGGTGCGCGCGACCATTGCGTTGCTATTGGCGCTTGCCGAACACGTCGAGCCGCAGCGGCAGCACGGCGCCGAACCAGGCGGCATGTGCGGAGTGGTCGGTGTAGTCGTCGCCGGTCTCCGGATGCAGGAGGATGGTCAGTCCGTCGCGGTTGAGCATCAGCCACGGCACGAAGCCCGCCAGCATCGCAACCGGAAACGCGATCTGAAACATCGATTGCGGATGCGGCCCGACCAGTTCGTCGTGCCAGCGGCCGAGTTTGGCGCCCGGAAATGCCGCGGCGACGCGCTCGCGCAGGCGCTCCGCCTTGCCGCGCGTTTTCGCCGGATCGTAATAGATGTGGGCGTGATAATCCGTGATCGCGCCGGGATCCTTGGATGCCGTCGCCGCAGCGGAAGGACTTTTTGCCGGCATCGCTGTTCGCTCCGGTGGCTAGCCGCCAGCCAGTAATCGAATGGCCAGCGCCACGATGATAATAATGAAGACCGACGATCCGGTCATTGCCGCGCGGCGCCAGTGCGCCAGCCGCTCGGCCGCGGACAATGGCGCCGCCGGCCAGTCCGGCGCGTGCGTTCCCCACACGCCGAGCACGCCGCCTTTGCCTGCGACCATGCCGATGTCGTGGACCGTGCCGCCGGCGCGCGCCGCAAGCGCGGCGGCGATGCCGGTGAACAGCGAACTTTCCAATGCCGTGCCGAGCGCGCGATCCTCGAACAGGAAGATGAGCTCGTTATCCTTACGGCGCAGCACATAGGCGCGTTGCATGCTTTCCATGCCGAAGCTGCGAAAACCTTCGAGCCGCGACTCGACCGCCGCGATATCGGCAAAGGGGACGGTCAGATGCTGCGCCGGCGGGCGATGGATCAGAGACCGCCCCGCCGGCAAGTCGAGCGTAACGGCGTCGGTGCCGAGCACGACACGCAGTCGCCATTTGCCGGCAAAATCGCGCCACACATAATCGGTGAGAGCGCCCATCAGACAAGCCTCGGCTGCAACGACAAAGCTGACGCGCCAATCCGCGCGCACCAGCAGGATGGCGAAGACGGCAAGTAAACCGGTCATGCCGGCGAGAACGACGACGCCGAACAGCGACAGCAGTCGCAGGCCGAGCGGGATACGGAAGTCGCGCCTTGCCGCGGTGGCGGTGCTCGCCCCGATCGCACCGGATGTCGTGCTCACAATTTTTCTCTCTCGCGCTCTAAGCTTGCCGCGGCCGAGCATAAAGGCTCGCCAGCAGCACGGCGAGGATGCCGGTGAGGAAAATGCCGACCAGGATGGAAAAGAAGCCGGGGGTCAGCGGCAGGTAATGGAATTGGCTCATTTCCATGCGTTAACTCTCCCAAACCGCCGACCGGCCGTTGCATAGAGCCGCCTTGCCGTTCCAACGCGCGAGTCTATAATCCGGCGCTTCCTTCGCGCAGGGGGATTTTAGGTGGCGCCGCTGGGAGCGAAATCCGTAGCTATTATCATGGGCAGCCAGTCCGACTGGCAGACCATGAAGCATGCCGCCGACACGCTCGATGCTTTGGGCGTGCCGTACGAAGCGCGCATCGTCTCGGCGCATCGCACGCCCGAGCGGCTTTATGCCTTTGCCAAGGGCGCGAAAGCGGCCGGCTTCAAGGTGATCATCGCCGGCGCCGGCGGCGCCGCGCATCTGCCCGGCATGACCGCGTCGCTCACCAGCCTGCCGGTGTTCGGCGTGCCGGTGGAATCGAAGGCGCTGTCGGGGCAGGACTCGCTTTATTCCATCGTGCAGATGCCGCCCGGCATTCCGGTCGGCACGCTCGCCATCGGGCCGCCCGGCGCGGTCAATGCGGCGTTGCTTGCCGCCAGCGTGTTGGCGCTGAGCGATCCGACGCTCGGCAACCGCCTCGAAGCCTGGCGGCAACGCCAGACCGAAAGCGTTGCCGAACAGCCCAAGGACGGCGCGTGAGCCAAGCGGCGCCGGTTCTGCAGCCCGAAGCCACGATCGGGATTTTGGGCGGCGGCCAACTCGGCCGCATGCTGGCGCTGGCCGCGGCGCGACTCGGCTTCAAGTGCCACGTCTTTGCGCCGTCGCCCGACTCGCCCGCTTTCGATGTCGTGCATCGCGTCACCAGCGCCGACTACACCGATACCGAGGCGCTCGATCGTTTCGCCGGCGACGTCGATGTCGTCACCTACGAATTCGAGAACGTGCCGGCGGAGACCGCAACGTTTCTCGCCGCGCGTGTCCCAGTGCTGCCCGATCCGCTAGTCCTGGCGACGACGCAAGACCGCCTAGTGGAAAAGAACTTTGTCACCGGGCTCGGTTTCCGCACCGCCGCATTTGCCGATGTCGGCGCGCCCGAGGCGCTCGCAGCGGCGATCGAACGCATCGGCCGGCCGGCGATCCTGAAGACGCGCCGCTTCGGCTACGACGGCAAGGGCCACGCCACCATCAAGAATGGCACCGACCCGGTGGCGGCTTGGCGCGATGTCGGTGGCCAGCCCTGCATTCTCGAAGCCTTCGTGCCGT